>Ga0209489_105852_pt1 | contig 20668 bp, 9 predicted proteins | sample SiratrowhiteBW_FD_187527 | JGI IMG/M metagenome (GOLD analysis project Ga0209489, IMG submission 187527) | Root nodule microbial communities of legume samples collected from California, USA - Siratro white BW (SPAdes) (version 2) | ecosystem: Host-associated > Plants > Roots > Nodule | place: USA...
ATATATATATATATATATATATATATATATATATATATATTATTGATATGGTAATTAATTGAGTTTCATTTGTATACATATAGTTCGAATGAATAAGAATTTTTTTTAAATAGTAAATTTTGATGTAAGTTAGGAAATTGTATTGGAATAATAAGCAACTCCGACTATGTAATAAATATTACGGAGAATATACAATGAGAACTAATGCATTTGAGTTTAAGTCGAAAAAAAAAATATAAGGTATGGGACTTGTTAAACTGGTGGAGTAGTTAAGCTTAATATTTTGAGAATTTTTTATAGTCATATGTTTGCATATTTTCCTAAACGGTTGGAATGAGATGAAGAATAAAAAATAAGTATTTGGTATATGATTTTCTTATTCAAGCAACTAAGAAATTACTAAAATGATAAACATATTTGTAAAGAATGTCATCAAGTGAGATTTTGATTGCTTAAGTAATAAAAATTATTCTTATAAAAAAAAATTGACTGGAGGGGCTGTATGAACATTTAAGTGAAGTGGAAGGTCAGGTCAATTTTTTTCTTTAACCTTATTTAAATATATTTTGTAATTGATATCCATGTGTTTAGTCTACTTTACTGTCTTTTGCAATAAACAATTGTTGTGGCCACATGTTTTCTTACATGTGCTCATGATCTACTGGTAATTATCGAATTAGATTGGTAAGATTGCGTAGTATGAAAAAAATTACTGATTATTGGTCAAATTTGAAAGTAAATATGGAAAGGAAAGATCCACAATGGTGAAATAGGAATTCATCAATTGTAAAAGATATTTATATATAGCCAATATGTAAATCACATAAAGAAAAATATCAGAGACGAAATATCTATACAAACTTTAGAATAATATTTAGTATAATCGTGTAAAAAGATATTTTGAATTAAACTACATATCCAAAAAAAAATTAAGTGGAAGTGAACAAATCCATTAACATACTAATTATATCACACAAATGTTTGGAGAATTTTAAATTGTCTTGTTTAATCTTATTTTGATATTTTGAAAGTATGCAATTTTATTTATATATTGTTTAAATTTATAAAACAAATTATTTCTCTATTTTATCTTAAACAAATATTGATGTAAATATAATACGAAACTGTAATGATAATAATAGAGATAAAAAAGTATTAAATAATCTTAATTTTTGATTATTAAGAAATGAACATTCAAATAAAAAAATCAACTATATAAAGATAAAACATAGTAACACGAATTTAGGAATTAAAAGAACACAAGTTAGGTGAGAATCGTCAAAGTATAAATTAATCTTCCTTCATGTCTCTATATCTTATTGAGTATTTTTTTTCTTCATATTTTTAAAGAAGAATTCATTTTCATTCACATCTTCATATTTAGTAGGTACGAAGTTTTGTCTCATTCATATCTTAATCAAGGAGCAACAAGTATGCCCGTATCATGCCAATATCCGTTTCTTGGTATTATATGTTAAAAAAATAAATATTTTCTTTTATTCAATGTCAATTTTTAGAAATAAATTATAATTATATAAATATAAAAAAGAATATAAATTAACCATGAGATGGGAATCAATTAATAATAAAAATGAATAAAAGTTATAAAATGTATAATCCATAAAAAAAATAAAATTAAAAAATCAAAGTAAATTAATATGATTTTTCTAACTTAATTAACAAATTAAAAATGTTTTAATAGTTTAAAATTAGAATGGGTATCATCTTGTGTTGAGAATGATGTGAAAATGAAAACAAGGATGAGTGAATATATTTATATTCATCCTTATCCAATTTACAAATTCAAATAATAGAATTTATAATTGTGATTCAAATAATAGAATTTATACTCTTGTATACCCAATCAATAATAGAATTTCTAGTCAAAATCAGAGCATATTCAAATAATAATCACGGTTCATTTATAATTGTGATTAATCTGGATTCACCATTTCTGACTCTATTACTCTTTAGGGTTTTATTATTCTTATCAAAATCAGAAGATATTCACAGTTGATTTATAATTGTGATCCAGGGATTTCTCAGTATAAGAATTAATAATAGTGGCCATCAAAATAAAATTAAAAGTATTACTAAATAAGTGGTATTAAAGTATCAAGTGAGTGGTGTGACAGGCTCGGATTCAGAGAGACTTTGCAAACACGCGAGAATCCACAAATAGGATGGTTGGTGGAATGGATAACGTGGGAATAGGGACCTACCCACACGGCACAAAAGTAAATAAAGTATCCATCCCCGTTGGAAAGCAAAAGTCTTCTCACCTTATCCACACCTCAGCCCCAAGTCTCACTGAAAATTGCTTGCGCCTTCACTTCCACCCTTTGTTAAACATTGCCTCGGCACGTGTCTCTCTATTTCCACGAGGACACGTCGAAGTACATGTTTTGACAGAAATGGTGGATAAGAAGCTGACTCAATTCGAGTGCAAGCTGACGTGGTACCAGAAACATGACATAAAACTCATGGTCATTAACCTCTTAACGTGGCTCATGAAAACAAATCATCTAAAAGTGACACGACTCTGATTGCACCTTGACTAGGAGACCAAACAATGTTATCTGTGTTTTATATTACATTCAGAGTGAGAACAAAAAGAGCGTGGCCTCAAATGGATATCAGGGCAAGCCAATGCAACTCAACCTTCCTATTATATTCTTCCTCTTTCTCAAGGACCACAATTTGATCACCCACTTTATATGATTAAAGTGACATCAATTAATGGATATGATTGAATAATCTGCTCAAGTAAATGTTTTCAGCAAATAGAAATCCGATAACTTATCACTTTCGTTGCTAGATTTCCTTTGGCCGATGCAATGCCTTGTTGGCAAGACTGAGAAGAGAAAATCCACATGCTCAAATGTCAAATTCACCACCATACCCGTACGCCAACCAGATAGACAACAAATGATTTCCAACACGACTATTTTCACGGTTAAGTTTCACACATAGATAAGTGCAATAACCATTCAGTAGCTGTACATTGATCAAAGTAATTTCACCTTGATTGATTAAGATACACCTCCAACGTCACGTCCCAACCATTATTAACCCCAAAAAGATTATCTTCTTTAGTTTAGAGACATAAGATGTAAGTGCAAACATAAATGAAAATGTATATAATACTATTACCATTCAATTCAATCACTAATACCCATGAATAATAAGTTCATTAGTTTTTTACAATAACTAATTTAAAATTCATAATAATAATAATAATAAATATTTATTATTGATTGACAGTATAAAATAATTTGTAGTAACATTTAAAGACAATTAAACGCTTAATCAATTGGCACGGGGCAGCAACATTAGAACTTCATTATCTAGCAATTTTCTGTTTCTCAATTACAGTCCATTTATAAAATAAGGGAAGAGGTTATTACCTTTCCTCAGAGAAAGAACTTATACGACCTTGTAATTCCATAGATTATACAATGACTCCATGAATTACATTACATGGATGTCTAATCAAAGAATTAGCTAGAAACATAATCCAGCCTAATACAATTCAACGTCCAAGGATAAAAAAAATAAAAAAAAAACTTGTTGATTTCTGAGCTATCAACGCTTTCTAGCCAAAAAGATGGAATGCACATGTAACATTAAACCTGTTCAGCCTCGTCAAACCCACCTACGGTGACATGATTATAAAACATTCGGGCATTTCAGTCATCTGTTTATCTAAAGACCCGAGAGGCAGGACATTACTGACATACACAAGATGACAAATGATGGCATCGCCGTAACTGGTGCTGAACTTCATTTTTTGGGGATGAAAGGCTTAACTGATTCTACAACAACCTGTTTTCGAAACCAAATATCAAATTAATGTGATGATTATTAATAAATGTAGACAAGTCAATCGAATTGTTATCTAGATTGTCATTGTCATTATACCCAACCCAAGGCCTAATCACGCATCAAATAATAAAACAGGATATTAGGCTTTTGTTTATAAATATTAGTTTTTAACTACTTAGTATGATATTTGGACCATATGCATGCTATTAGCGCCCCTACTAGCAGGAAAATTCATTATCCAATGGAGTATGTAACAGTAAGAAATAAGAAACACAAATTTAACGCCCAAAGTAGAATTTTATGTTTTCTGCATATCTTTTTCATGAAGAGACTTTATCATCTTCCATTGAGAATAGCCTATATAGATTTACTTGTAGTCTTACCCTGCCATCATAGGATAATGATGCAAAGATCCATGGTTCACGAGAACTCCAAGTCAGCCCTGTAACATGAATAAAAAAAATTGTAAAGGAAAGTCTATCTGCGTGTTTGGCATGATATTTTGTGTGTATGTAAGAGCTAAAGATCATGTCAAAATTCACAAAAGAAGCAGAAACTACAATTATATAAGTTTATCGAATGTGGATCAAATTTGACACAACGTAATTCCAGACAACTATAAAGATCGTGGATTGAAAAACTTGAATCCCTTACCATAAATGCTGTCTTCATAATCACTGTATGAATTAAGTAATGGATCAACCCATCGGGCAGATGAATCTACTTGTCTGCTAAAACGTAAGCACAGATGAATGAAAAAACAAGTAGCCATAACATAAAATGTAATTAGTAATATCATAAGATAACAATATGACCTTTCAGCTGTTAACTCGTCATGATTCGTTGATGCAAGCCACAAGTTGACAGTTGAATCCGTACCACCACTCTGTAACAACCACAATCCATGACAAATAACTAAATGTCCCGTAATGATAATTTAGTATGCAGACCACCTTTCACCAATAAATGGACACCAGCAAGAGATTTAGAAGTCATTAAAAATGCATGTTTGTAATTGTTTGCACATGCGGGTGTGGGAAAAAGCTTCTCAAGACCAAGTTCATATCTAAAATAAGAAATTAAGGAAGTATACACCCTCAAATTTTAGTTGGTTAAGCTCACTATACACTTTAAAATAAATCAAGGATTGATACACGCTTTACTTTAGAAACAAGCTCACTCCAGAGGAACTGCATTCCTCTGAGTGTGCATGAGAGAGGGAGAGAGAGAGAGAGAGAGAGAGAGAGAGAGGGAGAACCAAGATCATTCCATCATACTCTGGATTACACTTGACAGTCCACGTCCTGGCAATACAAATAATACACGGTGCCAATCAGATGTCTGAAAAATAATATCAAATAATATATTTTCATTTTAGACGCAAGTTTTTTATGAAAAAAAAAATTGTTTAAAAGAATGATTGTAATAATATATGACAAGCACTGAAAATAGAGCAGTTGTTCCCTCTCTGCTTCTTTTTTTTTTTTTCTTTCATATTTCCACCACGGGGATGATAAAAAATTGGAACCTTGTTGGGTTCTTGGAGAGAGAATATAGCTAAAATATAAAATCAGCTCTGCGACTATATACATGGTAAGTACCAATGAGTATGTCCTGGAAGCTCTTGGATGGGAACTTTGGGTTTTCTTAGATCCCAAATATGTATCCCAGACTCATGTTCAGCAGTAACCTGTACAAAACATAGAAATTCAATTTTGGCAACACGAACAAAAGGTGGTGGATTACTACTATTTCATAAGGTAGTTGCTTCTGTAAACTCAATGTGCAATAGACGTGAAAAAAAGCATGTATGCAAGTCAAAGTATTTATACTAGGAAAACAAAAGTTAAAATAGCTATCTAGGATGAGTTTATTTGTAATAGAATGTCAACAACAAACACAGACAGTCCATAAAAAACCACGCAAATTTCAAAAAATGTTAATGAACCACATATTATAATGAGGAACACAAAATTCAACTCTTACAAGTATGTGCTGCTTTTGAGGATGGTAATCAACACTACATACATGAGAACATTCGACTGAAATAGTCTTCCTGTGATTTAAAAATAATCACGTCAGTATACATGAAACTCCTAGGGGTACCAATTCAAAAAAAAAAAAAGCAAATTGGTTTCAGGGGGAATGTATATTCCTCTCCTAGCACCCCAAATCCTGAACTTCAAGCAAAACAAGCATTTTACTTAACCACAAGGAAAAAACCAGAGTTGCAAAAACATTAAACCCTAAACCCTAAACTTCCAAAATTAAACAATATTATATACTTTTCTGGATGCGGAAGATTAAATTAGAGCATAATTCAAGGTTCAAACTAAACTAAACCAGTAAGAAAATGCAACTAGAAAATCACATTTCTGCTCAATGGGATGGAATATTATCATGCCATAGCTAAAATTAAAACATTAAAAAAAAGAATGATGTTATACAAACATTACATACTTCATTGTTCTGACATCCCAAAATTGGAGATACGATTCACAAGTTGCAACAACAGAACTCACATCATGAGGATCCCATGCCCCTCCAGATAACTTGTGCAGCATACCAGCTGAATCTTGTGATTGTACCTGATGTTATGTTTGAATGTATTGGAAGGCAGTGGAGGAACTAATTCAAAAATTAAAAAATATATCCTGGCATTTTTACAAATAGTAGTGATCATAATCATAAGGACTATGATTATTTAACTCTAAACTAGAGATCTTGAGTCCTAAACTTATGAACCAAATAGATACAATATTAATTTAACACCAACTTCCTAGAAATTTCTTGGTTTTTGACTTGTCATGTGACTCGAAGTTAATATAAATATCAGTTTTCCCATCTCAATTAATCAACTGTCATAAGGGAACAAAATTAGATCCATTATGGGCAATATGATCCCCTTTTGAAACACTTTTACAACGAACTTAGGCTTCACATATTTGTTTGGGAAGTCCATTGACCTATATCTTCTTTCATCTTCAACCATTCATTTTCTATAACGCCTCTCATTCAAATAACACAATAAGATTCAGTAACAGAAATTTACTGATTAATTATTGATGCATAACAGATGAAGAAATATAAATTGTAAAACATTTTTCCAATTGCTTTCAAAATTTAGATGCCTAGAGAAATGAAAGAAACTATCCACTTAATTTTTACACAAGAGCAAATGCTATTTCATTGTTTACTTAATCATGAATTCTTCCACCAACCGTTTAGGGTTCATTTATTTGTTCATTAAATCAAATTATGGTACCTTGAATAATGAAACCATGTTATTTTGCACCAATATGTGTTACCAGTATCTATAAATGAATTTTTTTTTTCAATGTCCTTGTGTCACAAAAAATATACAACAACATGAACTTCATACCTGTGCAGTTTTCTTTGAAACATCTAAATTCCACAAGTACATGTTTTCCTCGTTGATGCTGATCAACTTATCATGCCGTCCAGATGGCCACCAAAGAATACTGTTTAGTGTGAATATTTAGTAAGGAATACAAATCAATGTATCAAATTCAATGGTTTCAGTAAACATGTAGTAAACAGGAAGATTATTAAAGATTACAAATAGGCTTTAATTACACTTTTTATCCCAATATTAATGCTCCGAAATTTTTACAGCAATCAAATTAGCCAAATTTTCTAATAGAAAAAGTTCAGGTTCCTTGTCAATCTAGTGCCCAGTTACTTACAGAGAAGTTGGAGACATGGGCCAACAATTTACATACATTACATGACACTTTACGGAGTAAAGCAACTCAATGAACCCACTGGTATTGTTAACCTAGTTAAATATCTCATTTGATTAAACTTAAACGTGTCATCGTATATTTTTGTATATTGGGGATTTAATCAAGTCAAAGTTAACATAATAGGTCAACACAGGAAAATGTTGTGCCACATGTAAATGATCAGTCACTAACTTCAATTATTAATTGAACAACATGATAATACTAGGATCTGATTTCTTTCAATTAAGCAAATGGAGAAATTGATTGCTTCGAAAATCATCAGAACCAATCAACCAACCCCACACATTGGTCATGATAGAGGAACCAAACAACAATCAAGCCTAAATAATACAAGCAAATTTTGTAGGATAAAGCCAAAAGTGCAGTCCAGTACAGTAAACTAAAGAAATCACACCTTGCTTAATATTAGCATCTAACTACTTTCCCACACAAACAGTTTCACCGCAAAAAAAGCACATTATAGAACCCAAACTGTCAAAGTGCAAAATATAACACTGAAACATCATTCCAGAGTGTAGAACTAACGAGCCTGCAAACGGGAATTTCAAACCCACCATTTAATCTTCCCAGGATCAGTGTCAAGAGAAGTGATTTTCTCAAGCTGAGGGGAATTTAACTCGCCATATAACTCAGGTATCTGCCATATCGCCGCCCCATACGTTTCACCTATAAGAACACAGCTAATCATAAATCTTCCAAACCAAGCGAGTTAAACTGATGCACAAGAAGCAGAAGCTACGTGCAGAGGTAGCAAAACATTCACAACACGCAAAGCAAAATTTGAAATACGGACAAACATACACATATAGAAAGTCAGAACACGAGGTTGATTACCGTTAGAGTAGACGGTTGAAAAGATCCGTTGATCAAAAGGACAAGAGACGAGGTCCCAGATCTCGTTGGGGTGCGAAAACAATCCCTCGCAGAAGAGTTCGGTTCCACTGGACGAGAGCCGAATCAGATGTACCTACGATGGAACCATTCTCTTATTGTCCACACTAATCGAGGGAAATTGAAGCGCAAGAAAAGAGAAAATGTGAAGATGTACCTCGTTTTCTTCTTTGAGGCTGAGAGTTCCTGCAAGGAAGCTAGTGTGATCTGTGTCTGCTGTCACATCAGATATGCATCTAGCCTGTCATCACAAACAGAGTATGAGAAATGGAGCAACTAGATCGATGAAGATAACTTGTGAGGGTTTTGCGAGTTGGACCTGATATTTGAGACCGTAACCGATGCCTGAAGATGCAGCTTGCATTGTGCTTTCTTCCACGCAGAATCTTTCTGCTTCACCACTCGTGCCACACCTCAATGTGGAGTTGCTCGCACACTGTTCCCGGAGACAAGAGTTAAACCCGGAAAATTGTAACACCGTAACACGCCGTTGCTGCTTTTGTTTTTTTTTCCTGAAACCGTGTTTTGGGCCAGTACTCAGGCTTTTTTACACTGTACCGGCTATGATGGGCTTTTAGGGGATTACAAGGGGACGCGTTCTTCTTTCACCTCCGTCACCTCATCCTGCATCCCGATACTTTTATGAAATACCTAAAATACCTTTTAATACAGATTTTGTATTGCAATTATATAATCTGAAATATATATTTTTTTACATAATTTTAATTGTATAATTTAAAATATAAAATTTATTTTTAAATTATATAATTTAAAATATTTTTTATTCTAAAATAATTTAAAATATATTTTTATAATCAAAATATAATTATATTTTGAATGGTACAATTCAGGTTATAACAAGTTAAAAGAATGTAAGATTTATTTAACTTTTTCTATAATTGATATAATCAAATTTGCTGTAGTTATGGAGATGCAGAAAATAAATAATTTTCAATTAGTGTCTGTCAAGAGTACCGTAAATTTTCAATTAGTGTCTGCATAGAAAATAAATAAATAAATAATATTTACGAATAATGATAAAATTAGTTTATACAAAAAATAAAAAAGAAATAAAGAGTATCTTTTACAGTTTCGAGAAATTAATTTACGTATAAGTTTATTTTATTTTATAAAAAAAGGTTCATTTTGATTACTTTTTCTCTTTTGAAGTGTTTAGGGGGAAGTTATTGACCCTCAACTCAATTGCTATTTACAACGCAAGTTTTACTAATATATTTTTTCTCGGAAACTATAACATCACTATCATGGATTATTTTAAATAAAGTAAATGGTTATTTATTTGAAGACAACTAGTCTCGTTATGTTTCTGAACATTCTAAAATATATTGAATTTTTAACGTATTGAGAAAGTAGTTTCACATGAGAAAAAAAAAACTATTTTAAAAAATAGAAAATATAGAGTTATCTCCCCATAAGGAAAAAGATATCCATAATAATAATGGATCATGAAGCACCTTCAGATTGTATTTGTCCATATTCCTTTACATTTGTCTTTGCCAATCAATATCTCTTTCAATTAGCTTTAAATGAGCGAAGAAAATGCACCCTTAGTTTGTATTATAATTTGTTATTTTACGACAAATTAATCATTTCATCTAAATTGATATTGCATACGTTTAACTAACTAAAACATTGTAAGAAATTGTGAATTTTAATTTATTTAACTAGATTATAAACTTTTATCAACATAAAAGTGTTTGCAAATTATTTTAAAGTCGTTGATTTAAGTTAATTAAACTAACTTGTAACTAGTAGTTTGTTTGATTTCTTTCATCATTATTTGATATATTTTAATAACTTTTATCTTATTTTTTTTAATTGTTATTACATATTTCCATTTTATATGGACAAATATTTATTACATCTACTTTTAGTAATTGTTAGTTTTTGTTAATTTTTGTGTAGTATAAATTGGAAAAAAAAATATTACAAATTACGTTGATAAATATTTGATTACATGAAACCATGTAAAAATTACATATAATAAAAAATTGTAAAAAAAATTCTACATGACTTAAATTAAGAGATAAAAAAAATAAATTTACGAAAATAAATTTAATCAATGCTTATTATATAAAGTCATTTAAATAAAATAATTTTTTAAATTAAAACATATATAATTTTAAAAAAACAATACAAATACTAAAAGATTTAATAGAAATTTAATTATTTAAAAAATATTTAAATCATAACTATATATTATACCTTTTTATAAACACAAATTTTATCCATTAAAAACCAATTCATCTAAATAATTTATAAATTAATTTTATCAAATTATAATTATATAATAATATATTATTCAAACTTCTCGAGATCAAGATACTGAATAACTTGAATTCAGAATATTATTTACATGTGAAAATCTAGTGAGCCAATGTGTGTTTACAGTAGTTTTCTTTTCCATAAACTATTAAATCTAATAATAACATACATAATAAAACTTGATTAATTATATTTTACTTAAAGGAGTTGCCACGTTCAATTTTTATTTCTAACATTTACAAAGTTAAATAACTTTACACAAATGAAGTTTCTTATAGAGTAATTTAGGAAAGTATTTATTTCAGATTTTTATTTATTTCAGAATTTAGATGATCTAGGAATGTTATTTATTTTATATTTTTTGTTTAAGAAATATTTTAAATAATTTAAGAATGTTATTTATGAAATTTACATGTTCCTTTAGATCTTTATAAGTATTTCTATTCCTATATTTTGTAAATTCTAATGTGAACAAATTTCCATATATTCAAAATGTCTGAAAGTTGTGATATTTTCTATTAAACTCAGGAAATAAGGTTTTAATAAGATGCAAATGTCATATGCATCCAATGAATCACATTTAATTTAAGATTGATTTCATCACAATGGAAAAATTATAATATCATAATTAAATAATTAATAATATCTAACAAATTAATCCTATTTTATTATAAATTCATTTTAACTTACAAGACAATTTTATAATTACAAATTTTTATTAATTTAAAAGTAAAAATTTATAGATTACACGAAAAAAATTAATCATGTTTTATTTTAAATTATTTTTAATCATAATAACAAATTTAAAATATCACACTTTTATCAACTAAAAAATTAAAATATTAATTGTACCTATTATTTTTTAACTTTTATAATTTTTTCCTTGATTTTTCATTATTTTTCTCACAATTCAAACTATTTCATTTTCCATTCATTATGATCTCAAATTCATCTTTTTCCATTCTTTCAAATCTATCTTCACATCAACCATCTTAAGCCATCTTAAGCTTTAGTCTTTTGGTCAATTTATTTTTTTAGCATGTTTGTTCCAATTTTACATTGCAAGCAAAAATAACTATTACTACATGTTTGTGAGTACTGATTTATAGTTTTGCAAATTGTAGTCAGTCTCTAGTTTAATAATGCCTCGGCCGCGAGCAGGAGACATCTTTTATATATTTATACTGTATTTACTTGAATTTAACTTAATTAAAAATATTTAATATTTAATATCAAACTTATAATAATTAATTTTTAAAATTTCAATTAAAATAATTTATTTAAAAAATATATAAGAAAACAAATAAAAATAAAAATAAAAATAAAAATATAGACATGATGTGTACGCTTATTATTCTACATTTTCAATTAATAGATACATATTATCAAATATTTATGATTTAATAAACTAGTTTAAGAACTTTTAGTTACCATCTTAAAGTTCCCAACTTTTTTTTTTTCATTCTTAACTTTTAAACTTGTAGTACAATCTTAATATTTCTATTACTAGTATCTAAGCGCAGTCATTATAGCTATACCTAACGCTAATAATTCAACCTAAGTGAAAGAGAAGGTTCAGTTGAGATTACAAGATTTAATTAAGCTGAATTTGTGTTGATTTTGAGTTTTATTATATGAAAATTTTAATAATCACATATATTGGATCACGCAGTATATGAAATGAAGGGAGAAAAGAACCAATTTTTCTATTTAGGGTTCCATACGCCAGTCATCCATGCCTCTCCCTTAACCACGTATCAAACTTACTAACCTTATTATGAAAAAAAAAATACATTTTATAAATAGAAAATACTTGGTGTAGTACTCAGAATAAAAAATAAATAAATAATGGAATTAATAGCTAACTTATAAAACTGTTTTGACTTTTGAAAGAAGTTAAAATTAATGTTGAATAAATCTAGAGGTAAGAAAATGTAGAGCCGTGCTCGCAGGACAATCCAAATCAATTGTAGAGATTTAAATTTAAAAATTATATATATAAAAAACTAAATATAATGTTTTAATCAAACACAATCTCCACAACTATACGAATAATTGCTTTCACTATGAATAATTACTCATACTGTAATGGTTAAAAAATAAATAAAACACAAATTGTATCATTGTGAAAAAATATATTAAAATGTATAAATTTAAATATTGCATCGATATATAAAATTCTGACTTAGTCTTACCATTTAAATGGTTGAGTAGTGATGTGTAGAATTTTAACTTATCATGAACAAGTCTTATCAATCAAAACTAAGACGTTATATAATTATAGGTAGTATTTTAACTTTTTTTTTAACAGCCAAGGTAGTATTTTAACTTATCTTATACAAATTTTATTGCTGATATTAATTGAGAAAAAAAATAAAAATATCATCAAATAAATTTAAAAATATTCAGTAACTAATTTAGAATATATTTGTCTCATATTAATACAGATTGTTTTTTACCATCTTACTAAAATAAATACGTAAAATCTTGAAAGTATTATGAAAGACAATATATTAAATTTTAATCCAAATAGTTAGAAAAATTAAATAAATTAAAGCAATAATAATAAAAATAAGACTGAAATACTTAAGAAAATAACTGATGATAATTAAGACTAAGAGTCAAATAACTAAGGATCAACCAAAGATGGTAAGTATTTTAACTAAATAGATCCTTACATCAATTACCTAGAACAAATATCATCTTAAAGCTCCAAACTAAGTTCGTAGTTTGTTGAACCCATCCACCAAATTGGACAATCTGTCCTCTGCACATTTAAGTAAATCTCCCTTAATGGCATATTTTAAAATAGAAATATAATTATTTTATAAATATTACTATTTAAACTTGTTTTTTCAGAAGATTTATGATCATCATTTTTTTTTGTCACATTTTATTATTATTTATTGACAGTCAACCGTCGTTGCTTTGAGTAGTAGTCCACTGTCAAATAATGATAATAGTTGAGCTAAAAATTTAAAATATAAAAAAAATTAGGAGATAAAATGTGTAATTAGTTCTTTTATTAGATAATAAGTTTCAATATTTAACCATATCCAAGTTTTAACTACTGGTTCTATATTTGTACTACAAACAATTGAACCCCTTATTGAGAAAGATATGGATATGATTGAGTTGGGTTTGGCCACCACCTAACATCTCCCAAAATCTTACCCAATTTACATCTACAATTTCACCACCCTACTCAACTTGTGACATCGTTTGCCTAATGTTTCTCCTGTTACATTACAACAATTCAACCAACTTTCTTGGAAAAATATGCAACAGAAAATGTTTGTTAATTAGGGAAAGTGAAGAATAAAGGAAAGAAGATGACTATAACATCTTTTGATCAAACACGGCGTTACAATTTGGTGTGGTGTGTTAATGGGAAAATTGTGTGGACACTTTTTAAAATTCTCATTCTTCATGGAACTCCCAAACTTCTTTCTAGTCATACCAAATAGCCTCATGGTACCCGCCACCTTCTTATGCAACCCAACACCAATTATCACCAAACCATGCTCCTTCCATTTCATCACGCATCGCTTCATATGAATTCTATTGCTCTCTGCGTTAGTTGCGTCGCACATCACGTGACAAACCACCCTCTTCTGAGACGCCGAAGCTGCTAAAACGAAAGGGTTTTGCGAAAGAAAAAAAAAAAAAAACAGAGAATTCGAGGGAAAAAAATGATCTTAAAGAGCCCCAGAAAATTTGTGAAGCCTGTTACGAAATGGGTTGGTGAGATAAATTGGCGGTTAACTGGGTTGATCATCCCTCTCCTTTTATTCCTTGTCTTCTTCTCTCTCCATTATTCGTCCGCTTCAAACGGCTTTAACGCCTTTTATCCCGTTCAGTTTCTTCTCCACCTCCCCTTTGCCACCGAGAACGACCGTAGTTTGAATAAGGAGGAGTTGTTGCGCTCGAAAATTGCGGTGTGTTTGGTTGGTGGCGCTAGGAGGTTTGAACTCACCGGACCCTCCATAATTCAAAATATCCTCAAAGAGTACCCCAATTCGGATCTTTTTCTCAACAGTCCCTTGGATTCAGACACGTTCAAGTTCTCGCTGTTGAAGTCTGCGCCAAATGTCGCCGCCGTTCGAATCTTCCACCCTCAGCCGTTGCCGGCGAACGAGTCTTATGTTCGAGTCCTCACCGCGAACAACTCGCCCAACGGCATCCAGGTAATTTTCGCGGCTATTTTTTTTCTTTCTTTCTTTCCTTTTTTTATTCATCATTACCACTTTTTTCCTTTTCTGGATTCCTGGAAATACCACTTCGAATCATATTTTGATTTCTCTGTTTCATAGTTTATTTTTCTTCGTTTATTTTGAAATAGTAAATAATAAATGTGGATGGATTGTCTCTTTATGTATACCCCAGAACAGTTTTAATAAACAAAATATTTACAAGAAATTACATTTTTTTCCTTTTTTTTAATTGTTTGATCAATATTGTTTCTGGGAAGAATTTGAGCGAGTTGCTCGGTCACCCTTGTTGCACCTTTTGCAGATATTTTCATATCAGTATCGAATTCTTTTCCTTTTCACATTCCCTTACACAAGTCCATTTTGGATGCTATCGTAAAAGAAAAGTAAAATATATTTCAAATCTTGACTTCTACTTTTCATCTTCCGAAACAATTCCATAAGTTTGGTGAAAGGAAAAAATGTCATTTATGAGTAGGTATGAATATTTTAACTGTGTTTAATTAGTAGGAGTAGGTTATTATTGCAAGCACGTAACACCCTCACGTTAGGTTGTGCATTTATGTATACTAGTATCTTAAAAGTACTTATTTAAAAAAGGTTTGTTACGATATTTTGTTGTATATTTTTATTATTTGTGTCAAAATGATAATTTACGTGTTTTCAGTTTTTTATATGCACATTATTATGTTATGTAATACTTGTATTGTATAGTAGTCATATAAAACATATGTGGATACTAAATGTGAAATAATTTCAACATAAAATACTTAAAACGTTGATGTTTTATACTGTGTATATGAAGTTATTGACTTATTATATTATTAGATTAAGTTTAATACATAACACGTCTAGTTAGGCTACAAACAAATCAATAAGTCTGCCTTTTCGTATTGGAATATTTTTTGCCCTTTTCAAGTATCATCCAACTCAGTTTCAACCACACTTTTTTTAATTAGTTGGGAAGCAAGGTTTTTCTTTTGGAAAATGTTCTAGAACACAAAAGTAGGATGATAACAAAATTGCATTTAAATTTCTAAAATTTTGAAGATAAGTATGCACGAAAAAGATAAAAAAAAAAGTATATCATGTAACATGCTACGTTAATTTATAAATATAATCAAATAAAGGAAGCCTCAGCCTTCCCTTTTTATGCAGAAGCTACCAGTCAACCACGTTGTACTTGGCTGTTTATTTTGTGCTAATTATGTTGTAGATTAAAAACTTCTGACATTGAAGTACTGTAGTCGATCTGTAAAACGTGGATTTATTTATTGAATTGCTTATTTTGGATTTGGATGAAAAAGTGGAAAGTTGGGAAATATTTTTCAGTTTTGATAGATTGAAAAGGATAGTGCGAGGGAAGTTCCTCTCTTGCCCTACCCGTCGCAATGATTCATGAACTTTTAGAAAAGCTTAACCAACCAAAGTTGCTTAGAGGTGAAGTGTGACGCTAACGTAGAAACTAAATGCTAATTATGAGTGAATTTAATTAGTTTACGTTTTGCAGGGGCTTCTTCAGTACTTTAACCTCGTGGAGGGGTGCTTAGCAATGGTAAAATCACACCAACAAAAGAACAACTTCACGTACGACTGGGTAGTTCGAACACGTGTAGACGGGTACTGGAACGCACCGTTGGGCCCACAAAACTTTGTTCCGGGGAAGTACCTGGTCCCACCGGGCTCCTCGTACGGGGGACTAAACGACCGTTTAGGAATTGGCGACCTCACCACCTCCACGGTCGCACTGTCGCGTCTCTCGTTAATTCCGAACCTCGACTCTGCGGGCTTCAACAACCTCAACTCGGAGGCGGCCTTTAAGGCCCAACTCACCACGCAGAATGTCAGCCACGTGGCAAAACGACTCCCCTTCTGCGTCGTTTCGGACCGCCGCTACGATTTCCCTCCGGGGCAGTTCGGCGTGCCGGTGGCGGCGTTGTCGAGCCCAGGGCCGCTCAGCGGCGCGAAATGCCGGCCGTGCACGGCGGTGTGCAAGGGTCTGTGCGTGGAGAGCGTGATGGAGTCGGTGGAGAGGGAGTGGAGTTGGACGGAGTGGGAGGACGGTGCACTTGAGCTCTGCGACGCTCACGAAGGGTGGGAAAGTGGTTGGGAGAAGATTTTCGATGGGGTGGCGGGGAGAAAACTCGCCAATGCTAGAAAGCGAATTGAGTCTATGAAAATGGGAGAGTGCGTTAAGGATATTCGTGAGCTGAGAAAACGGAGTGTGGATTGGAGTGCGCCTCCGGTGGATGAGATTTGTACATTGGGTTTGAGTCGACCCTGAACTTGCACGCTTATTCTGGTATAATTAGGAAAAATATTTTTTTTATGCATATATAACTTGAAAATATCACATTCAATTTTAAATTTTACACTAGAAGAAAAGTTTTTTTTGTGTAATCTTGGTTTTTTTAAAGTATTAGTTTTCTAAAGCAGTAATAATCTTTTTTAAATAAAACATCCTCATTTTTTAAATATAATCTATAATTTATAATATAAAAACTTTGTTTCGTCGAGAACGACCTAATTATACACGATGGTATTTCGACACTATTGACAAGTGATTAAAATTGAGAGTTAATCATGAGTGATATTTGAAAAATAATCTCCGTTGTTAGACTTTATTTTAACCATAATTGAGAATTAATCAGCATTTATATTTCGACCAACTTAATAAGTTACCATACTAATAAATTTAGTTTAGGTTAGTCGTATATTTGATTTGTGTCTAGTTGTAATTTTTATTTTTTAAACTTGAACTGAACTATTTTTAACTAATTGAATTCTTGAATTTATCTTTCTTAAACCTAGATCAACTTGTATATTGTTTTCAAAAGCTATATAGTTATAAAAAAAATTAAAATAATCAAATCAATGCAAACCAACACAGTTAAAATAATAAAATTAGATTTTATTTTAAATTGGAATCAAATAAACTCAGCCCTTAGTCCTAAATAACAAGTAACCAAGAATAGACGATCTTTTGTCGCAAACTCTGGTCATTCAGATGTGTTAAGGGTGTGGAACGCTGTAAGTTAAGTTTAAACGTAGCTTAGTTTATTTCTCCCATTTATGACCCGAAAATATTGCTTATTTACCACACACTAGTATTTTTAATGGATTGGGTTAGCTTTCCTGGAATTCTTGCTTGTTTAAACTACAAATCAATTTAAAAGTTTAACTTGTATATTAAAAGAAAAACTAACCTGTAATAAATTTTTAAATACAGTAGTAAATCAAGCTCTGATTAGTGTAATTAGATTAGCGTTTTCCTAAGATAGACTTAGATAGATATGCACTGACTCTTCTATTTATAGGTTTATCAAATAACAATGTTTACAAAATAAGAAAATTTTTAGGATTTTTTCTCTTACGCGATTTCTCCATCATCAAATATCTCATATCTCTAATTATTTTAAATATTTATTTATATTTTTTGCGCATCCTAATACTAATCAATACAAAACTGCTGCACGATCCTTTTGCTTTCTGTCGGAAATTTGGTTTACAGTTCTAAGCATGTTTTTAATTGAGATTTATTTTAGATAAGACTTAGGTCCGCGTTCTCAACTAGTATATTTAGTCTTGTTTCTTTCGTAACAAATAAAATAGCTTATTTCTATCATTTTTTATTCTTAATATCCTTGAACACAACAATTTTGTGCGATCCCTCGAATCACATATCTATTCATCCATCATTTTTCGATTATTTTGATATCATCAAATAATAATAACAGTAGCAACAGTAGTTCACAAACAAAACGTAGAATAGAGCAGGTGAGAAAAAAGCTAGTTGATTTATTGAGGGTTTATAAGTTGAGACTCGTCTCGTCTTTCTTTTTTACATTCATCCTATAGTTAAAAAAATTATTATTTTACTAACATATAATATTTTATAATATTTTAGTACAAAAAGCCAGTGTAATGTGAATGTATTTTTTGAAGAGTGGTTTAATATTTATCCTCTAGATGATGTAGCATGCATATAAGCATAGAGTAGCCAAAATTGAATAATAATTTTTTAAACAAAATTGAATGTTTGTTAGGATCAAACAATAGTGTGAACGTATACAAGGGTTCCCAGTTCCCCTTCCTTTATCCATGGTAACCATCTCAGACACACCAAAAAGAGAGACACAACAGTACACCCTCATCTGGGGAACCCTCTTGGTCTTCTCCTTCACGTGATTCCACCATCATCAACCACTGCATGCATGCCCCATTTCTTCATTTTCCTCAAAGTCTGAACTTTATGCGCTGTTTCCATTATGAGATCACCAAATGCCCTACTCCATCTATGTATGTATATTGTATTCAATCCTCAAATCATTGGAAGCCATCGACTTTTTTTATAGGATTTTTTGAATCGTGTTGTCAATGCTACCTCGCTCTTTCTCGTCATGTAACAAAAAAAATATGGCATAAAGTAGAATCAGTCTCACTTTAGGATACCCATAATTTAGATTAAACTACTCCCACATCTTGTAATCCTAATAAATGACTTTTAATCCTAATTCATAACCTTTAATCCTAAATTTTTAAAATCATATATATTTATTTGTAATAATCAGTAAAATAAAAGTAAAATTGTAATCATATTTCTTCGAAGATACAGAGCGGTCTCTTCATAAGGTTATCCATTAATTAACATGTGATTATTGTAAGTTTAAACATAATTAAGAATAATCATTAATAAATATTCCACAGGATCTTAGAATTTATGATTCTCACATAATATAGGATAGTGAGAGAGACTTACCTTTATCTACTAGAGATCCAACCATTGTACTTCAATCTCCTTATCTCAATCTATCTCTTTCAGTTATTTTACTCTACACACTTTATTGATGGTATATTGTGTAGAACTCTCATACTGCAGAGACAGAACCCTATCTTTATATAACCAATGTCCATCAAATTGGTTACCATCAGTTATTATAAAATAATAACCAATTCTCATTAATTTGGTTATTATCAATAATATCTATAACCAACTCCCATCATATTGGTTACCATCAAATATTTATGAAATAAATAACTTCTCATAATTACCAATATGTCCTTTTATTTTATTAAATCACATACAGGCTCATAATGATATTTTACATGAGTCACATTATGGAATAATTTATTTATTTTCTAACATTCTCGCACTTGACTATGTGATGCCATAATACTTCATGATTTAATAAATCATAATCCGCATTAAAGGACCTTCAATAAATTTGTTCCATCATTCGTCATACTTAAAGATATAGGAATAATAAGAGTCATGGCGGTTACATGTCATTCAATCGACACATTTCCTTCCATGTAGTATTGTATCGTCTTTCTCCTTAATATGACCTCATAATGAGAAGTCTATAATGGGTTCAAACATAATGTCATCTTTCATCATCAATAACATAATTTGTTTTCTACATCATAATCATAATTTGCATGCATATTCATAAAGTAGAAAACATGGATCTCAGAAACTTGCACAATAATGAGCTCAGAGTGTCAAATAGTCATTAATAATAACATTCACCATTCAACATTCACTAGTACACATAATGCCTATATTCTTTACATGGTCAGTACATAATTTGGGCGATAACCCTTTTGTTAAAGGGTCAACAATCATAAGATTGGTGCTGACATGTTCTATTGGCACTCTTATGTTTCTGAACTTCTTCTTTAACGACA
>Ga0209489_105855_pt1 | contig 20656 bp, 13 predicted proteins | sample SiratrowhiteBW_FD_187527 | JGI IMG/M metagenome (GOLD analysis project Ga0209489, IMG submission 187527) | Root nodule microbial communities of legume samples collected from California, USA - Siratro white BW (SPAdes) (version 2) | ecosystem: Host-associated > Plants > Roots > Nodule | place...
TATATATATATATATATCATAACCAATTAATATAATTAATTTAAGTCATTGTTAGTAACTATATTGATCAACGTTTTTAAAATGGGATTGGTCATTCAACTTATCAAAGTACATCTTTAAGGTTAAGTAATTGAATAAATTGAATCGTATTAACAAAATTAATTTTAGTAATTAAAATACACAAAAGAATATCAAAAATATATAGTGTTATAATTTGATGATGTTAAAAGTTAAAATAAAATTTAAATGTAGTTAAAGTGAAATTTTAATAATATATATCACTATTTATTGTTATTAGTTATATATAGAATAAAAAATAAAACAATGAAGATTTTAATTTATTTTTATTTCTTAAGAAAACAAATTATAATTATGATTTATTTATTTTTCTTTGTCGAACCAGTTTAACTGGTTTTAGATATAACCAAATTTACAACTCAATTGAATTAGAATTCGAATCAATAAGTCAATTCTTTTTAAGAACTATTACTTAAAGAATATTTGGCAAAACACTACCTATCATTTAAAGAATTATTTACGGTAAAATTAGTCAAGTTTTGTTTATTATTTTAAGAAAGGATAAATCTTAATTTATTACTATTAATTTTTGATAAAAAATAGATTAGGTATTGTTTTAAAATATTTGACCTTACGATAATTTAACATATTTAAATGTTTAATATGTATTTTATTCTAATATTTATCCTAATTATTTGATGTGATTTTTTTAATGTAATATTTGAATTTGTTAAGATGACTTAATTTGATTTTTTTTAAATTGATGTTGATAATTAAGAAGATGATGATTTCATAGATAGAGATGCAAGTGACTTAAAACAGTTTTACAGTAACACTATGTCACTATGAAATCTACCATGTTGCTTATAGTCTCTTTTTTGTTGAAGACATTCTTCAACATTTTCAACTTCACGATCTTCTTGGACTACTTCTAGGCATGTGTGCTACGAACAAGAGTCTTGGACTAGTTCTTGTTCGCTCGTGTTTGACTCAGAGAAGAATCGTAGATCTCATGTTGAACATTCATTGCAAACGTGAACTTCCTCTTTAGACCAATCTTAATCCTAAAAGAAAACACAAACTGTTGTTGATTATTGGGATCGTCGAAAGTTCTACTATCAAAAGGTGTCAAGTAATTTCTCTTAGTTATCATTGATTATTCAAGATTTGCTTGAATGTTTATGACGAAATAAAAATTATAAGCCTTTGAGAAGTTTATCATTGGATGCTTTTAATGTTGAACTATATAAGGAAGATGGGGAAGGATATAAGAATTGAAAACAATTTCAAATTATACTCTCATAAGTTTAACAACTTTTGTAAAGATAAAGACATTGTAATTAAGACACTTTATTGCTTGTCATACTGCACAACAAAATTTAGTTAATGAAAGAATAAGAATAATATTGTCAGAGTTAAGGAGTATGTTGTTGCATTTTGGTTTTGATAAATGGTATTCAAGTGAAGTGGTTAGTACAACATGTTTCTTGGTGAATTGTTCCTTGTCTATAACCCTTCATTGAAAGATTCCAATTGAGGTGTGGTATGCCAAATCAATTTGATTACTCAATGTTGAAGGTGTTTGAGTATCCTTATTATTATCATGTTAATGAAGACAATCTTGAATCCGATCCAAGGAGGGAGTGTTTGTGGTCTATGAGAATGGAGTGAAAGGTTTGAGATTCTGGTTACCATACAAAAAATAGGCAATTTTGAATAGAGACGTTGTGTTTGACGAAGTCTTTTATGTTACATATGAAATTTAAGGAGACACTTGGAAGAACATCTGGTATGTTGAAGGAAATACATGAATACTTGGAGTTTATTTGGAAGGAACCATTAGTAAACATGAGGGCTATAGGCAATCCACTAGTCTATTTAAAGCAACAACAAATATTTGACCCTCAAACCTTTGTTTGAAGGTCTCAGAGGCAACAATGACAACCAAAGAGATATAAGTTTGATGGTAGCTTAAACTATGTGTTGATGATAGTGGAAGAGGTGAAGTCATTAGAACCAACTACTTGCCATGATGCAATTGCTTGTGTTGAAGCTAACAGGTGGGTAGTTTTCAATACATGAAGAGGCATTGTCTTTGCTTAAGAATAAAATTTAGGAGCCAATGAAGCCATCTAGAAGCACAAGTGTTGTTATAAGGAGACCTTCAAGAAAAAATATCAGTTCTAAAGTATTTGATGGTAGAATGTTTATATTTGAATAATTTAAGTTCAGAGTCGGTTGGTGGCCAAAAAGTACAAATAAATAGAAAAGTGAATGATAATGAGATTTTCTCTCTTATACCCTAATACACATATATTGTTGTTTTACTTACTCTAGTAGTAATGTTGGACATGAAGTTTGAGCAACTTGTTGTTTTACTTACTCTAGTAGTAATGTTGGACATGAAGTTTGAGCAACTTGTTGTTTTACTTACTCTAGTAGTAATGTTGGACATGAAGTTTGAGCAACTTGACGTGAAGATGTTTTTTTCCATTATCAATTCGAACAAGAAATTTTGATGTGACAATCAAAAGGTCTTGAAGTGACTAGTAAGAAGGAGTATGTATGTAAGTTGAAGATGTTGTTATAAGATTAAACAATATCTTAAATAATGGAATAAGTCAGGGATACAATAGAATTCCTTATGATCAATGTCTATTATAAGATAGAGAATAATAAGTTCGTCTACGTGTTGTTATATGCTGACAACATGTTGATAATATCTCAAAAAGGATTGAGGTCAAAAAATTAAATTCATTACTTATTTCTTCAACACTTAAACTATTGAGATAAACTCAAAATGTCATTCATAGGTAGCTAGCTTGATGTCATACAACACATCATGTCATTCAATAGGCATTTTATCATTATCTTCTTTTTAATCTTCTTTTCCATCCACAAATTCATCATTTATTATTTCATTATTTTACAAGTTATCTCATTAGTGAAAAATAATGAAAAATTACATCAATTTAAATACATCTATTGTAAATGAAAACACGATGTTATTTATGTAAATAAGTGTTTATATACTATATCAGTTGAAGTATGAGTCAAATTAAAATATATATGTTACATTGGTTGTTCTTAAAACTAATCTAATATATACATTTTTTATCGTTTCTCACTTCAACCAATGTAATATATGTTATTTTATTTTTGTTTTATCTCTTGTGTTGCACTATTCTTCTTCTCTCACTTTTCTTTTCTTGTTGCAACAATTTTGTGTTATCCCACTATTCAACACTATTGATCACAAGTCATAATTGAGTATTGAACTTTATGCACACCGAGCACCATGCACACACCAAACACTATGTGCTTTCAAACTTTCCTTTTCCTCCCTCATCACAATATCACTACCGTTTTTGTATGTTTGTTGCCTATAACGTGCGTCTATGATTTCCATAGTTAACGCACGAGCATTGTCGTTAATGCTCCTATGTTCAACATCGCAAGACAAGCCTCTTGCAACATTGCACCTTTAGCTTTTCCATTGTTGATGAGCAATGCATTGGTGTTCTCACTACAAGATAAGCCTCTCATGATGTTGCAACTTTGGTTTTTGATGTCATTAAGAAGCATTGTTGTTGTTACTTCTATTTTTGACACTACAAGACAAGCCTCCCATAACAAATAATCTTGTCGTTTTCGTATTCTACACTATAAGACAAAACGTTTCACTAATTACCTTAAGAAATAAATATAATATGTCCCTCAATAAATTTTTAACTTGTAAGACATATATTAATTTTAATCCCTTATAACATTTCTTGATTTTCTATATATTTTTTGATTTTCTATTTATTTAACAATTAATGTAAAAACTATCAAACTTGTTACATTAGTAATATCTACATTTAAATTTATACAAATATTGATATAAAATGTCTTTTATATAGTCTTTGTTAAATAAGAAAATATTTTATCATCTATATAGCTAAAATTAACCTAGATCAATTTCCAAATCATTCACTAAATGTATTTATCAAATTAAAGAAAAAAATTGACCTATCTCTCGCCAATATCTCGTCATACAATAAACATCATTAATCATAGCTATTTACTTTTTTTTTTCTCATTAAACCTCACTGATCCACAATTTCAGTTTCTTACCTCTTCAATTAATTAAATATAGTTTACAATACTCATATCAAACAGTCAGATTATTAACATAAACAACATATTATTTAAATTTGATACATTATAATTTTAGGTTAAAGTTATACCTCGATATATGATTCCGGTGTTTTGCTCCACCATGCTCTTTAGCCATATATCCAAATCTAACATCAAGCAAAACTCATGTATGGCCATTAAGATGCTACTTAGTTGGCCACATAAACACTCAACTATAAATTTATAATATTTTATCATTTAACCTATATATCACAATAATATTACAAAACATGGAAAATATGGAAAGAACCATTTATGCGAAAGAAAAGTTTAATATAACAATAAATTATGAAAATACACGGTTTAATATATTCCATCAAAATTTAATCAAACGACATAGTTTTATAGTACAACATTTCTTCCTCATCCATTATAATATGGGAGAGTATTTCTTACGTTATCATCTATAAAAAAAAACTAATTTCACATAAATTAAAAAAATAATTAACTCCATTACATTTTAATCATTCCTAAATATTATGTCTGAAATGTCTTTTTTTTAAAATAAGAATAATAATAATACTGCAATAAAAAATGGTTAGTTGATTTAAAAAAAAAATTTGATTAAATAGAGTAGAAGTACTTGAAGTAGGTTTATATTAAAAAAAATTATAAGTAAGAACACTATAGAGGATAACACTATTTTTTAAAAGTCACGTACTCATATTCTTTTATATTGATGGGAATTTAATAAAAATTATAAACATGAATAAGTACAACAATTCACTGAATAAAATTTTGTTCTCTTAATTTTAAATTATTAATAAAATTGAATCAATGAAAAAAATATTTAACTAGCAGTTTTTCAAGTCATAATAATAGAAAAGTGAGCAAGACAAAAACAAAACCATAATTGTTTTGAAGTGGAAGCCAAGACTGTCATATGATGTCATATTGAACACTAATGGGGCATCATGCATTGGAGGCAGTTCAATTCAAACAATAAATTTATTTATTGAAAATTAAAGATAAAGTGAAAAATCCAAAAAAATAATAAAATAATTAGCAATACATTTTTCAGCATCAGTCAAATCACACATAATTAATTCAACAATAAAAAGGTAGAAGAAACCATTAAAATCTCCATTAGTAGTGTTTCATTTTTCAACGTTGTAATTAATGTAGACATAAATAAATATAGAAATAATGAGTAATATTTTAAAAAATAAATATAAATTAAATTTTGGAGTTTATAATACTGTAGACATTGATACAAATTTTCTGAACAGAACAGAACAATTGTAGTATGTGTAACTGAAACAAAGGCGTAGGAATAAAATCTTGGCAAATCCTAAATCTAACTCAAAGGAACCAACTTTGGTTTGGTTTCACACTTTGAGATTTCAAGACTCCCTTCTCTGGTTCGATTGCTCCCTTTTTCTCCAACCCAATAACATTCAACAATAATCCTCTTTTCTTAATTTCTCATTTCCTAGGTGAACAACCATTTTCTCTATCCTATACTTACAGTTTTTCTGTTCTTTTATAATCAATTATTGTTGTTACTACTATTGTTGTTGACGATTATGCTTTATTGAATTTAAATTATGATCCTTAATTCTATTCCCCGAATCCCATTTGACCTGCTTGATTAAATCTTAAATCTTGATTACTTCCCCTAATTTCGTGATTTTGTGCAAACTGATCCAGCGAGAAGAGAAATTGAGCATTTTGTGTCTGATGAAATGCATTCAAGATTCTGGGGTGATTTCTGAGGTTTCTTCCGAAATTGGTATTGAATTGAATTGAAGGATTTTGAAACGAGTTTTGTTTTGGTGGTTTTTTTATTTTGGTTTTTGTTTTTCATTTTGGTGTTGGTTGGTTTGTATCAACACAATACACAAGACAAGGTTGTTTGATAGAGATAACGTTGTGAGGGGTTTGCAAGGTGGGAATTGAAGCGTCATGGACCAGCTTCCTGTTGAAGTGATTGGGAACATTCTGTCTCACTTGAGGGCTGCACGAGATGTGGTGATAGCCTCTGCAACATGTAGGAAATGGCGAAGAGCGTGCTGCAAGCACCTTCATACCCTCTCCTTCAGCTCCAAAGATTGGCCCATTTATCGAGATTTGACGACTACTCGCCTCGAGATTTTGATCACACAAACCATTTTTCAGACCTCAGGGTTGCAGGCTCTCTCCATTTTGATGGAAGATGTGGATGAATTCTCGGCTTCAACGGTTACTGCTTGGCTCTTGTACACCAGGGAAACTTTGAGGCAATTGCATTATAATGTCAAGACCATGCCTAATGTTAACATTCTTGAAATATGTGGCAGGCACAAGCTGGAAATACTAGATCTTGCTCATAATTCCATTGTGGGGGTTGAGCCTAATTATCAGCGATTCCCCTGCTTGAAGTCTCTTTCCCTGAGTTATGTCAGTATATCTGCATTGGATCTGAATCTTTTGGTGTATGCATGTCCGAAGATTGAAACTTTGGAGCTTATCAATCCTGAGATTGCCATGTCTGATGCACAGGTGACTGTTGAATTGAGTAGTTCAACGCTGAAGAGTGTGTATGTAGAAGCAATCAGTTTGGACAAGTTTATATTGGAGGCTGATGGGCTTGAGACCTTGCACTTGAAAGATTGTGCACTTGAGTTTTTTGAACTCATTGGCAAGGGGACCTTGAAGCACTTTAAGATTGATGATGTTAGTGTTATACATCTTGATATTGGGGAGACAGTTGAGGATCTTGAGACTGTGGATATCAGCAACTTCACAATTATATGGCCAAAGTTTTACCAGATGATTTCAAGATCGTCAAATTTAAAGAGGCTTCGGCTTTGGGATGTGATGTTTGATGATGAGGATGAGGTTGTGGATTTGGAAACAATTGCAACTTGCTTTCCTTACCTGAGCCATTTATCTTTGAGCTATGATGTGAGAGATGGAGTTCTTCACTATGGTTTACAAGGCTCTTCCTATCTGGAGAATGTTGTTGTCCTGGAGCTTGGTTGGACTGTGATCAATGATCTTTTCTCCCATTGGGTTGAGGGGCTGCTTAAGCGATGTCCCAATCTCAAGAAGTTGGTCATTCATGGAATTGTTTCTGAGGCAAAGTCTCATGAAGAATGCCAGATGTTAGCCAGTTTCACCACATCCATGGTTGAGATGATGAGGAGATACATACATGTAGATCCACATTTTAAGTATGAATAGGATTTTTGTTAAATACCTTGCTATAGCTCATGCTTTTTATCAAGTCTAATTGTGTAGGCACATTTGCAGGTAACTCATTGAATTCAAAAAGTTTATGCACAACTTTTAACTTTTTGTTTGGAATCTTCTTCTGAAATTTGGGTGCTGACCAACAATGATAGCTCACGATAGACATTCAAAACTTTGATCACTTCTTAGTAAACAGAATGGCCATAAACTAATCTGGAAATTTACACTCTCATTTGTGTTCTGGGAATTCTGATCTTATAATTAAGACTGTAAAAGTAAAACGTGAAGTCATAGGATTCAGTTTTGGAGAGAAGAGAGTTGTTTTTATGATTAGTGGTGGCATTTAGCTGGCCTTCAAATATCAACGAAAGTGAGTTTCTTAGGAGTTCCATATTGTTTTTTGTCTCTTCTATTTAGATCTATTTAAGACGTGAATTCATCTAACTGTGCATATTTGAATAACCCATGAAGGCACAAACTTCTTGCCTTCTCAAAATATTAGTGGCATACAATTGAGAGGTATTAAGCATGCTACCTGGTTTTTGACAATTAGATGACCCTCCTCATCTCACATTTTATTTTTCTTTATCTCTCTCCCTGGGGAGGGATGCAATGGATTTCAGTTCTTGACTCTTGAAATGGTGCAAGTTTATCCTTTTATTTGCTGGACATGTTATGGTTGTCTTTCCTTCCCGCGTCCCTTGGCCTCATATCATGTGCGTTTATGTGGTGGAGTGCAGCTTCTAAGTTAACGCCAGGGTAGCATAGCCTTGATGTGGTGACAAATTTTTGTGATGCTGCTGAACTTAAGATTTATGGTCATTACTTCTAAAATAGGCAATTGATTCTGAACCAGATAGATACCTCAAATGACTTTTCAGTAGTGTGATCTATGTCACATGGAAAGCAATTTTCTCATATATGTGTGTGTGTGCTGCAATTAGGAACATGTTTATTACTGTGAGGTATTCATAGTGGCTATGCTCTCTTCCATTTTTATGTCTGATGGTTTTATGCCTGCACTTTCTGCAAATCCTCAGGTGGCAATTAGTGACTCTAATCATTCATACCTTGCAAAATATGTTAGATTCTGTGTTTGGCATGATATACACTGAGTGGAGAGATTGAGAGCTGTTTACAAATATGGCAACTACTTAACTAGATGATGAATTGGTGTCAAATAGTGCTGAAGTGGTGATAATGTGAAGCTATAGGCTACTCTGCAACTATGTAGAGGAATGTAAAACATGTTTTTATGTAGATTGTCAGAGTAAAAGCCATATTCCTTTTCAACTACTGCATGGAATAAAATATCAGAAAGTTTACAGTATAACCGAAATATCAACTCAAATCCACAGGTCATTTAGCTTCAGAAGAATAGCTTTTGGAGGTTGTAATATCCTTAACACTGCCATGTTTTCAATAAGCTTTTTCTTTTAACTACTGATCCATCCTTCTGTGATCTTAAGGGAAGCTCAAAACACTCACATGGGTGAAGGATTACATATAACTGGACCTAGTTTTGCTTTTCCTTCTTAGTTTATAGGTTCATGTTATCACCACTTCAGCACTGAAACATATAACACTTCCCCATTGAGTCTGTCAAGGATTACATATAACACTTTCACTATTTTGATATATTAAAAAAGTTTTTAATATATTTTAAAATGTCAAAATCATTGTATTTTGAAAGAACTTTGGAATAACAACACCAAAAATCTAACAGAAAATTCAAATACTTGTTACTCTTAAGCCTTTGTGTATGTACTCTTCCTTCACTGGAAATTAAGCCTTATAACATTCCCCACAAATTCTCAAATTTTAAGAACCTCCTTGTCACAATCCTTACTGATTCAGACAACTCTCATAATTTTATACTTAATTTTAAAAATACCCTACTCAGAAACTAATTTCTAGAAGGTATATGTTTTTTGGAAATTTGTAGATGTCCTATAAATCAATTTTCAAAATATTTAATATTTCTAATACCAAGACTGTTAACATTTTTTTTGCCTGCACTCAACCTTGATTGACAGACTCAATGGTGGAAGGGAGAGTGAAAGTGAAAGGCCTTGTTATTCGTACCTTCTTTTTCCCCTTCCCACTCCTAAGTGTTTTTTTTTTTCAAATTACCAATTTTACCCTTTCAATCTAACGTAACTGAATTACATTTTTATGGTTAAATTAAACTATTAATTTGTATTAATTCTTTTATTACATCCAATTAAAATGTAATTGTATAACCAATTTATAAATTTCAAATTCGATAAATTTACATACTAATATATAACTAAATCATCAATTATCTAATAATTTAATTATAAAAAATATAATTTTATATCATGTGAATATTATTGATGTATTTGTAGTAAGTACTGTTGTCATTGTTTTATGACAAAGACTCTTCATAATTTTTTTTTCTTAGAGATTATTAATCAATGATTAAGATCTTGATAACCTAAATAAGAACAAAAATTAAAATAATAAACGGGGCCCATAACTTCACTTATATGCCCATATTTTTTATTATTGGATAAAAGCAATCTAGGTTCATCTTGAATTTCATAGGGCCAAACTATTTGGGATGACAACAAAGTAAATGGAACTTAGAAAAATAAAAGCCTTTATTGTGCATTGCAATAATACTTTTAAATTTAATCATTTTATGAATAAAACCGAATTACAAAATAATAAATGTTTTCAATATTAATAATTACTATTTTTAAATGTAGTTTAATATTTTTTGCAACAATTAAAAATATAATACATTTGATTGATTTTAATAAAACAGTCATGACATTTTCTATCTTACCTATAATTAAATATTAGGTGAAAATAAATGTATAACTGAAAAAAATACTTAATATCGTTTTGAACTTTGAAAATAAAATACAATTATGAAGAAACTATTTATTTTCAGAAAATCTAATAAGTAAAAGAAATAGAAAAGGTGACATTTTATAACTAAATATAAATAAAGTCGTAAAACTTTAAGTCCATAGAAAATGAACGTGTTTTAGATTTTGGTTATTGTAATTTGGTTTCTTTATTTTTAGTCTTTTTAAAATTTTAAAATCATTGTTTTCGGAGTCCCCCTATTGTGTTATATTCATTATCTGCTGTTTATGTGTTGGACAAAAAGTTAAGTAACAATCTTAAATAATATCTATTAATATTAGTAATAACACTCATAATTTTTTTAAAATATGTAAAATATATGTTATATATTCTAAAATAAATATTAGAGACTAAATTAGCGATTTCAAAATTTGAAAATATAAAAAATATAAAGAAAAATGTTTTACAGAAATAAAAATAAAAATTTCCAATTTTATAAGGAGTAAAAATAATTATTTCAAATTTTATAGAGCAAAAAAGTTTCATAGGATAAAACCAAAAATTTATGAAAACATATTTAAGTTTAAATCAAACATATAAGACTTTGAAAATTAAGGAAACAAATTATATGCTTGTGTTTATTGATATGGTATGTAAAAATTTTAATTGAAATCAAAATTTAAGCAGTAAAATAAAAAAAAAGAATACAAATAAAAAATAAATATTTAATGAAAGAAAACTAACGTTACTTATTTGAAAGAAATCTTAAAATATTTTCATTTGATAACAAAGACTTAAAATTATAATATAAGGAGGAAATGTTTCTTCTATTTAAATTAAACATGAACTTAATTATTCAATTTTAAATTTAAATATATTTTTATTCTTTACAAAATAAGAAAATATTTATTTTTGTCCCTAAAAGTTTTCTTTCTTGTTCTTCCTAAATTTGTAATTATTGATTTTAACCTTTATAAAATAGAATTATTTAGGCTTCAATTTTAGTAAAATATTTTTTCTCCCAAAACATTATTATTATTATTATTATTATTATTATTATTATTATTATTATTATTATTATTATTATTATTATTATTGTCTAATATTCATTTTCATATAGGTAAAACAATATTAATTTACAAATCTTTAACACTTTTTTAAAGTGTCAAATATAAACATTATACCACTTAGGATATTTAAATAGTCAATTGGCCTATTTAAACACATAAGTAGTTAATAAGTATTGGATAATGTTATAAATTAATCAATTTTCAATTTTAAAATGACAAAAACAAAAAAGAAAATCAATTTTCAATTTTAAAATGACAAAACCAAACAAAAGATTTTAAAAAATCAAAAGCAAATGGTTCATGTACTTGGAATTAAAACATATACTAAACCTTATTCTTATCATCAGTACAAAGTTGAATTTTTTTACTAAAAGTGATTATATTATGATACTTACTGCAAATTAATATATGGGGTGTTTTTTTCTTATACTCCTACATCTTTGAAACTACTTTCCATTCATTTAAGAATATACTTAATGAAAACTTAGGTGAGTCAAAAAGTTCACAAAGCATAGAAAATTAAGTCCTACTATGGAGGGCTTCTTACATAAGAAATTTAAACCTTATTTCATTGAAATTAGTGTTTTTGTTTTCTTTATAATTATGAAACTGATACATGTTTTGTTAATTTAAAGTAGATAAATGTATTGGCATTATTGGGGGGTCATTTCAAGATTCTGATTGCTCCTCCAAAGCCTCATACACACTGCTCAATGTCAATATCATTATCAATGCAAATAGTCACTCTACCAAAGCCAAAAACAAAAAAGAGAGAAAGTTATCAGCATAAAGAAACACCAATGTATGTTCTTTAAGTTCCTTGCTTAGACCGCAAGTAATAAATGACTTAGCATAATAATATATATCATAACACAATCAACAAATGAATAATTAATTCTTCTAGAACCAACACCAAGTACCTCTTACGGCTCAAGCTAATGAATGCTTGCTCTATTTTTGGAACAATCAAACATCTGCATGTGATGAACATTGGTGGTTGGTTGTAAGGTATATTGGGAACAAAGGTACATACATACACTTAAAAATATAAATTGACCTAATCCTTTATAGAGTTGATCAGAGAATTTCCATTTTCAGCCAAATCACCACCTTTATAAAAAGACCAATCATGAGGAGTAATTGGTGAGAAGCTATAAAAGGTATATTATTAGATGAGCACAAAGATGTTTAATATTTGATTTCACCACTTTATAGGGTTGATCAAGTAATTTTCCTAGATGTCTCCCTCATCCTTCTTTTTCTGTCTCATCTTAATCAGCACACACATTTTCATAGCATATATGGTTTCAGTATAGTGAATCATGCAGAAGTTATGACAGATGTGATTTTTAAGAGGGTTATCTTATGATCATATATTTATTTGTGAATAATAATGTTGATGTTGGAATTATATATGATGCTTAAGAGGGTGTTTGAGAGACAGAAGCAAAAGCATAAGCATGGATTTATGACAGTAATGAAGAGAAAAAATGAAAAAAAGTTGGAACTGATATCATGATTGTCCTGTGTACCATATTGGTTTGCAGACATGTATGTGTGTGAGTGGAAAAGAATCTTAAGATGGCATAGTTTTAGGTGGTGACAGGGAATGGATGTTGACCTATCAACGAAGGGGAAAAGACCAAACAAATCCATCTCAGAGGGGGGATTAAATAGAGAAAGTGGGTGTGCTTGTGGAACATTATTCTAATGTTTTGGTTGAAATGGCATGAGCACAAGTTTAGGGTGTGATGTGTAAAAAGAAGTCACTTTGATATGGCTCTTGGTTGTTGTAAAAAAGAAATGAAATTGGGTATAAAGGGGTGAAGGAAAAAATGAGCTTTAGTTATAGATCTTTCTCTTTTGCCATCTTTAACAAGAAAGGAAAAGGGAAAAAAGAAAGAAAAACTTGTCTCATGTTGGTGTAGTAGAACACTGATATGTTGTGTTTCTGCATAATGACTTTAATTATCTGATTAAGTAGATGCTGCCCTGTGGAAGCCCCCACCAGAGCACCAATCAGATAACACAGGCGGTTAGAGAAGAGAGAGAGAGAGTGGAATAGGAGTCACTGATACTGCACAGCTTATTTGCCTGATAACAAATAAAATCAATAAATATTTGTTTGGTGAAGGAAAGTAGTTTAAAAACAATTGCTGGATTCTCTAGTTTTGAAAAATGGTTTTACTATTTATTACTAGTAATTATTTTAGTAATTTTAGCATTTATTATAAGTTTTATTTTATTTTTTGTATCAATAAGAGTGAAGATGGAAAAAAATATGAAAAGGTGAAACAGGAAGAGAAGGTGAGAGATGCTATAGAGCAGAAAAGAGAGGGATGGTGAGGGATGCTATATTCATGTAATTATGCAGCCAAGAACATCCCAAATTCTTTTCTTCTCAGCTGAGCTAGCAGAACCAAAAATTAGGATGAATAATTAATTTTTTCCATGAAAGAGTTGTTATTTTAACATTTAAAATCTCAATATAGTACAAGGTATAACTATTAAAGTTTTTAGATTTTAAATAGTGAACTTGATATAAACCATGAAAGTCAAAATAATTACATATTGTGTGAAGAGATTATACGAATATATGAGAATAAGAAATAAAAGGAAGGGAAGAAAGTAATGTCTTTGCACATAATTTATGTATAATATAAGACTTAATTGAAATTTGAAAAAGATTTGTAAGGATAGAAATGAAACTAATGTTTTGATTGGATTGACTAATCTCCCTTTAATGACAAATAAAGGTTAAAAATGGAGCTAAGAAATAAAGACACACAAGTATGTGTTACTGTTTATATTTGGAATTGGTCATTTGTAAAGACTATTGTCCCTCAATGTAAAATGAAATGTGTAGAAAGATAAATATCAAGAATGTTTTTACCTACTTATCCTTTACTTACTCTTCTACATAAACTAAAATGAAACCTAATAGATTATGTTTGGGAGCGATTATGTCTAAACACATAACCAATTATGAATTGGTAATGATCAATTAGGCTCTCACATCTGGTTGTGAAATTTAAAATTAAATTTTAAATCCAATTTCATATGTTTAAAAAAAAATAATTCACTAATTTTTTATATTTGTGTGGCAAAATTTAAACCTCATTTTTAAATAAATTCATCCCAATATTTCTTTTATTACATAAACAAATAACTTCACAACTATCCATTAGTTAAATTTATTTTATACTCATTTTTAAATAAAATACAATTAAGAACAAATTAATAAGTTATTTTATAATTTAATTATTTTCAATCACATCTATTATAATTTTTTTAATTTAAATCCAGTTTTTCCAAACCAACTCCACTTTATATTATCTTTTCTTTCTTCCACCCTAAGTGGTTGAATTCAATTAGTTTAAATGTCATGTACATATACAACAAGTGTCACATGCATATGTGATATGCCATATGTTTAGACTTAATAAACATATTTTAATAACAAGAAATTGAATAACTTTTGCCACACTAAAAAGACTTTTTTATTTTTTATTTTTATAGTTATCTTACATTGAAACGGTTATATTTTCCACAACGAATTTAGAAGAATTTTATCCCTTCACCCTAACAAAAATAGAAGTGCCTCTTTTTTATAATTTTCCGTTTCTTTTTCATATCAAATACTTTTCTTCCACTCATTTCTATCATTCTCATAATTTCATTTATACCAAACACCAAAGATAGTTATCCATTTCTTTTTACAACTAAAAGCATGAATAAAACGAAGATTTTTTTTTTTTCAATCAAAGTGATTTTGAATTTAAATCTTGCATATGCAATGCAGTAAATGCATGTTTGGTACAAGGGTACATTCGATCAAAATGGTTCATTTAAAAATAAAACAAAACATATTTTTCCAAGTGAGACTATCAATATCTAAAAGGAATAGGTTGAGAATGGTTTGGTTAGTTCATAATCATAATCTTTTGCCCTTGGTTCACAAAAATAACAATCAAAATTAGAGTTTTAATTTTTAATAATCCGTTTCACACCTGAAAGTGAAACATGAATTTGATTAAAGAATACAATTCTAACTTTTGTGATCTATTTTTATCACAGTTTGAAACTCCACAAGCTTAGAGAGACTGACACAAGTCACAAGGTTGGTGAATTGGTAGGACAAAGTGTGTGGTACCACACTCCCACATGATGAGTTACTGAATCGAAGTATTTACAACTAGGGACAGTGATAAAGCAAGCCAAACACACTTATCAATCAGGTTTCTTCCTAGAGAAGGAGAAAAGAAAGATAGAGACACCCCATGAAAGATAAAATGTTGCAAGGATGAGCACACATGAGAAAAAGACCGCACCCTCTTCTTGTGGCAACTTATATATTACTTTGACAACAAAGCTTTGATCTTTCTTCACTGTGTGAACTTGTCCATATACTATTCTTTTTGTCCATTCAATTCCAAAGAAAGCAGAGGTAATTTAAAGTCTTAAGACTACCCGGTTTTCATACACAGAATTCTCTATATATGTGTATAATATATATATGTGTATATGGACACATGCTCACAATTTTATATTCCTCAGCTTTGTTTGGCCACCAAGTTTTGTTCTGCTGAATTGAGTTTCTTCTACTGAATGAGAGCCTTTCAGTTTTCAGCTTCAGAGAAGGTGAGAATGGTCTAAGGAGCTTTGCATGGCGGGCCAAAGAGTTGGAGAAACCGGTCTGTCTGAGTCAGGACCTTCAAGTCACCATGTCCCTTATGGAGTTCTTCATGGGATTAATACCTCAGCAGCAGGCCTAATGTATTCTTTGAATTATTTCTCCATCTCAGTGTTATCAACACTCAGAAGATTTAGATTTTCTCAGACATATATAATAACTGAGTTTCCTTACATGGAACTGTTGTTATATGGTGTTTCTTCATTTTTGTGTATGTGTGCCTTGTTTTAATTTCTGTTTCTTTTGTTCACCCTTTGTTTCTTAGGAATCAAGGGTCTGCTTTTGATTTTGGAGAGCTGGAAGAGGCTTTTGCTCTGCCAGGAATTAAGATAAGAAATGATGAAGCCAAATCATGTATGTTTCATTGTTTTTCTTTCCTTTTGATGAGCATAGATGTGAGGGTAATAAGCAACTCTCCAAAAGCACACATACCATTTGACATACCAAAATGATAATAAACTTGGATGGCATAATCTTTGAAACTTGCATGATGTTCTGACTCCATGACTATTGAAAAGGAGGATTAGGTTCATCCACTTTTTCATATGATTGATGCTCATAAAGCCTTTATTTTTGGTGATCCTCTGAGATTTTTTTCTTTTGTGATTGTAGCAGCTTTATTCATAGGCAGGCCTTCAGCCACACTGGAAATGTTCCCTTCATGGCCAATGAGATTCCAGCAAACTCCAAGAGTACTACTCTCTCTCACTTCTCCATCTTTGACCAATCCATATCCAAAGATGCTTACAACTAACACAAATTCAACCAAATCCACCTTTTCATTTTTTTTTTAAATTTTCAAAAGTCTAAATAATCTTTCACAATTTGGTTAATTAAGAACTAGCCAATGAAACAAAGAAATGGATTACTATATTGTTGGTCTTGAACATTTTTATGGTGGATTTACACAGGGAGGTTCAAAGTCAGGAGGGGAAAGCACTGATTCAGGATCAGGAGTGAACACTCTTTCAAGCAAAACTGAGCTTCAATTTGAAACAGAATCTCCCATAAGCATAAAAGCATCTTCTTCAGATCATCAACAGGCTTTTGATCAGCTTCAACAACAACAACAGGAGACAGCAACTGATGCCTCAAGGGCAGGCACATCACAGACTCAATCAGCAGCCAAATCACCACAAGAAAAGGTTCTTAAAACAACTATTGTTGCCACTGTTAATCTCTCAGTTTCTCTCTTTCCATGTCCCCAAAACACTGGAAAAGTTGACCTCTTTAAAGGCCATTATTATTACTGTGTTGGTTGGTCTTTCTCTCTCCCTCTTTGTGCACATCTTCTCAGCACAGATCCCAACAGCCCTCAGAAAATCAAAGAGACACAGAGTTTCTCTGATTCCTGAACGATTTTCTGATGAATGTCTGACATGAAAGTGAGAGAGAGAGAGAGGGAAAGATGAACGTGACAAACAAAAAAACAAAGTGAGAATCTTTTCAGTACTTATCAATCAATGTTTCTCTTTTTAACAGTGACCCACTCCCACTTCACTACTCCTCCTTAGACAAAAAACTTGTGCTTTCTCCCAATTTAATTGTGGTGTTAGAAATCTAATTCAAAACCACACTATACACCAACACAATGGCAGATAAAGATGCTTTTTGCTACCCTTATCATGTCGATGATTGCACACCACCACAAGAGAAATTGCCTGATAAAGGGCCTTTTCTTTCAGAAATGCCTCCCAAAAATTCTGTGAGCAAATCACATTCTTTTATTTTTATCTTGCGTTCTTGGTTTAAACCATGGCATACCTTTGAGATTTGCTTTAGCCAATCTCAAAGCAAGGATGAATTTGAGTAACGTTGACCAATTTTCTTCATTTCCCTCCCTGGCTAGAAATCTACAATTTTTCTGGTTTTCCGAGTGATTTAATTTATTATTTGAGTTCATCTTTCTATATATTTCTCACCTTTTAAATCCCTTAATTCTTTTTCTTTTGGGATTCTTTTCATTCAGAAGAAAGGAGCTGGTTCCACATCAGAGAAGCCACTTGATGCAAAGGTTTTGAATATGACACACAATCACACACACACATATAATATTATATATTCCAAGGTTAGTTTTTTATTTGGATTTTTCATATGGAATTTGTGTCAAAATTTTCTTTTTTTGTTTGGATTCAGACACTGAGACGTTTAGCTCAAAACAGAGAAGCTGCAAGGAAAAGTCGTCTCAGGAAAAAGGTGTGTCCCATCAATGGATAAAAGTAGAAAAAATATCATATATTATAGTAAAAATAAATATAACCTCAGACACATTGCATAAATGTGCTGTTCTATTGCAATAGGCTTATGTGCAGCAACTAGAATCAAGTAGATTAAAGCTCACACACCTTGAACAAGACCTTCAAAGAGCTCGCTCTCAGGTTCTTTTCTCTCTCATTACACACACAATATTGCATAATTTTTTTAATTATTTATTGACTTCTTCTGATGATTATTATATGTGTTATTAGGGAGTGTTTATGGGTTGTGGTGGTGCTGGTGGAAGTATAAGTTCTGGTGAGTTTAACTGTTCCTTTTGTTTGTTTTTTTTTTAAATGCAATTTCATTTTTTAATGCCTCAATTGGATCAAAGATAGAAGAGGTTTATTACGTCATAATTTTCTGATGGTTATGGAAAAACTGGTATAATGAGTACCTCAAAGATTTTGTTGGCCTGATCTTTTGACCCCTTTTACAGTTTGGAAAGAAGAACATGAAACAAAGAATTAAGAGACTCAGTAGGGAGCAATTGCCGTTATTTACACGTAACTTCCTTTTGTGCCCTTTGAAGACAAAAAACAAAAGTCAAATTTTGATTTTGAAATGGACTTTCAAAATCTAGAATCAGGTGGACAAGTCTCAGAGTTTGACCAAAACCTGTGGCCTAATTCGCGTTTGAATTCTCATTATAAAATATAAAAAAAAAATATTTATAAAATAAGAACAGTGGATCATTAATCTAAAAAGATCTTACGTGTTAACATATTAAAAACTGTGTAATCCTTTCTTTCTAAACATGCAGATAAAGCCTAGTTTAACTTTTCAGCGAATTATTGATCCATGATAAGTGCTTTTTCCACTTTTAGTAAAAGAGCATGATGTTCAGATAAGATAATGCAAGGGTGATGATTAATCCATTTATTTTCTCTTATTCAGAAGACGAATGTGCTATATCTGTTTCATTACAAACCATATTTGCACTATACAAAATCAATATCATATGAAAAATAATTTCTTAAATGTACTTAATCAGTTATCAGTTTCTAACTTTTAACAAGACTATACTCCATACCAAAAAACAGTAGCAACATTATGCTAATACATACATACATACATACATACATATATATATATATATATATATATATATATATATATATATATATATATATATCATATATATATATATATATATATATATATATATATATATATATATATATATATATATATATATATATATATTTAGCAGGTATATATTATTGATATAAGAAAATGGAGCTTTAAAAATTCTGGTCTTGTAGGAGCTGCAATGTTTGACATGGAGTATGCAAGATGGTTAGAAGATGACCACCGGCACATGTCGGAGCTCCGGACAGGGCTGCAGGCGCCGCTCTCAGACGGCGAGCTAAGAGTGATTGTGGATGGATATCTGTCTCATTATGATGAGCTTTTCAGGCTGAAAGCGGTGGCTGCTAAAACAGATGTTTTTCATCTTATCAATGGCATGTGGACTTCACCAGCTGAGAGATGCTTCATCTGGATTGGTGGTTTTAGACCATCAGAACTCATCACAGTATGTATTATCTATGCACTTTATATATATATATATATATATATATATATATATATCAGTTTTTGAACATGAACACAGTTTAGAGAGTTCATTAAGAATGATAATGATGTAGTATAAGAACTGTTTCTTTCATGCAAGTTTTGTTTTTCTTAAAGACCCTTATTACAAAATACCCTATTTTCTTGGTAAGCATGTTAACTTTTTTTGACGTAAGATTTAGTTCATGTGATTGAAAGAAAGAAGGAAACGAATGAAGTTATGTGTGTTATTTTGATCAGATGTTGATGCAGCAGTTGGAGCCCCTGGCTGAGCAGCAATTTATGGGCATATGTGGGGTGCGGCATTCTTCAATCCAAGCAGAAGAGGCTCTCAGTCAAGGTCTTGAACAGCTTCAGCAGTCTCTCGTTGACACCATCGCCGGTGGCTCCGTCGCCGATGGCGTGCAACAGATGGTGGCGGCCATGGGCAAGCTTGCCAACCTTGAAGGATTTATTGGCCAGGTAAACCAGTATATATATATATATATATAGATATATATATATATATATATATATATATATATATATAGAGAGAGAGAGAGAGAGAGAGAGAGATATATAGATATTAAAATGACTAAAGTTAAGTTTTTTTACATAAATTAAAAATAATAATAAGCATGCCCTTTATGAAACAATTTTATTAAAATAATCTTTCTTTATTAACAAATGATTTTTCTTATATAAATATTTGGGATGAATAAAAAAATAATTTGTAGAAAATTGAAAATATAAATTAATTCATTAATTTTTTTAAAAGATTAAAGCTGCAATAACTTTGAGATGAGAGTAGTAATATAATTATGTGTCATACTTATAATGTTACTAGATATAGAAAAAAAAAAAAAACACAAAA
>Ga0209489_105860_pt1 | contig 20639 bp, 8 predicted proteins | sample SiratrowhiteBW_FD_187527 | JGI IMG/M metagenome (GOLD analysis project Ga0209489, IMG submission 187527) | Root nodule microbial communities of legume samples collected from California, USA - Siratro white BW (SPAdes) (version 2) | ecosystem: Host-associated > Plants > Roots > Nodule | place: USA...
AAAATTATATAATATTTTCAAATTTTTCATTCTAAATTTATTGCTAAATCTTAATTTTATTTTAAATTATTTTTATATTAGTAACTAAATTCAAATATTAAACTTAAACTTAATTTTGCTAAATATGTTAATTTAATTTAATTTTTCTTTTCGAAATCAAACTTACTTTTAATTTAGTTCAATATATAAATCTCATACTAATATTATTTTTATTTTGATTTAAACAATAATCCCCTCAACCATTATTGTTTAATTTCAAATTAACTTCACATTTGTTTCAATTTAATTTCAATCATTTTTATCAATAAATAAAACTTGTGCATTTATTTTAGTTGAACATTAGCAATACATCACACATGTCAAATAAAACATGAGAGGAATGAGTGGAGAGTATTAATCCTACTAAAATCCTACAGTATTTTCACTATATTAATTAACTCATTAATTGACATATTAGTTGCATAATTTCATCTAGTAAATAAGATCTTGTCTTTTTTTTTTCACCATTTTAATGCACCATTTCAAGAATTTCAAAAAAAGATTACACCAATTTGGAAAATTTCCCATTAATGTCATATAACTAATATAGTATTGAATTATTTATTTTTAATTAAACTTATCTGATTATTTATAATAAAATCTTGGAATTATATATATATATATATATATATAATACAGGACACAATAAGTTTACATGGAATATAAAAGTTAATTAGATTCCATTTTAATAAGTTTTTATTTCCAACAGTAGATTTTAATGATAGTTTCGTAATGATAATGTATATCAAATTTTACGTAATTAAATATTTTTTAGACATATCTAAAAATGAATATTTACATATTTCAAAATTATATTATATTCTAAATTTAAGTGATGAATAATTTTAAAATTTTATGAAATTTTGTATGTATAATCTAATTAACAAAATTCAAAATTTTAATAGTACAATGAATTAAATTTACATTTTATAAAAAGCTATTAAAGATGTAATTTGACAAAATTTCAAAATAATATATATATATATATATATATATATATATATATATATATATATATATATATATATATGTGTGTGTGTTATGAATTTATTAATTTATAAAGTATAACGTTAAACTTAATCACGAACAATATGAAAAGCCGATGATGACCCAATAACAAATTCTTGTTGTTACTTGACTATGTTTATGACTTGACTATTAAACTTTTATTTCATTAGATAATTTAAGATACCCATTTATGTCAAAATTCTAGCTATCATGCAAAAAATAATTCTTTAGCATTTTTTCTCTCAAAACGTGAATTCTAAGATTGTGAAAGCAGCTTTAAATTTGTCTCCACTGCCACATATTTTAAAACCTTTTCTAACTAAATTATGTCATGGAGAACTTACTTTATTAGACATCATTTGATGAGGTCCAAAACCTACTTAAAAATATCTAGCTGTCTTTATATATAAAGCCATATATTGTATACAGAAAAATGGAATACAAACAAATATTTTTGTTTTTTCATTATTTGGAACAAATGATTGAACCACTTTACTGTCAACTAAAGAAAAGAAAAACCATGCATCACTTTGGAAAAATAAAGTAAAATGAGGCATTATAACTTAGAGAGTGCAGCTTTACTCAGATCTTTTCTTAGTATCTTTCCCGAAGCATTCTTGGGTATGGAATCAACAAATGCTACACGCCTTATTTTCTTGTATGCTGTAACCTAAAGCCAAGAAAATCACACAAAAATAAAAGTAAGAAGCATTATTTAAAGCTTAAATATGTTTTTTTTAAGTTTATTAATTTAATAAACCGTGTTTGGTCTTCAACGTTCATTCTATTACTATTATTGTTAAGGTGACAAATGAAGAAACTGATTTTACTTTGAATGTAGAGAAGAAAGCAATGCAGAAGAGAGAAAAGGACCTGTTTGGCAACAAAATCAATAACTTCAGTTGCGCCAAGTGAACTTTGAGGTTGTCTTACAACAAACGCCATAGGCACTTCGCCTGCTTCATCATCAGGGTATCTGTTAATCATTGTGAACCTTATTAGTTCTTTCTCAGATAACATGTCAAACCTATATGTAGCATTATTTTAGGTAAATTTTTCCAAATGAAAAATTGATCTATAAACAAATTTGTGTTAATATTTTGTTTTAGTTCTTATTTTCAGAAAGTCCATCTTTTAGTTTGTAGCAGAAGCAACTTTTCCTGTTTTACTCTCTATTGGTAGGTGTACAACTCTGTAAAACCATTAAAATAAGAAACATATGAAGGCTAAAATATAGAAAAACAGTTTCAATATAACCAAATGATTTTAAAATTAGGAAAAAAATTAAATTTAATTTATTCTTACAAAATTTACAAAAATACTTTTGGAATGAAAATTATTTTTATTTATATATTATATATAATTAATGTGAAATTTTTAATACACATTTTTAAAAAATGTTTATACATTAAGCATAGAATTAAATAGTTATATAGTTGATCTATTAACAGTAGCATGTGACTTTAAATTAACTTATTCTTATAAAATTAATTTATAAGCTAATAATTACATCCACTTATCCACTAAAAATTACATCTACTTTATCTTTAGTGGATTGTGATCTTCATAAAGAATATATAAGACAAAATCAAAAAAGGTAGTTCTACTATTAAAGAAATGAAATGATTAATTAAAAGAAGAAAAAGGTGTTTTGTACAGAAAACTAGCGTCCAAATCATGAAAAGCCAGATCTTGATTAATTAGAGTACGTTTGGATTAACTTTTTTATAAATATTTTTAGAATAAGAAAATATATATGAAGTCGCTTATTAAGTGCAACACATTTATATATGAACTTATTTTTTCCCCATTTTTTACCTAAAGAACAGGGCAAAAGGTAACAGTTTTGGTTGTTAAAGAATTAAAATCTTACGGAATAACTGCAGCATCAATTATGTCTGGGTGAGATAGGAGCAACTCTTCTAGCTCTGCCGGAGCAACCTGCATCGTATAAAGATATTATTTTTAAGGGTACAAATTATATATCAATAAATAGTATTTGTATTTAATATTCGTAAAAGATAAAATTTAGAGGCAAACTTTAAATAATTCATATTTGATTGATGCTATGTAAGAATTTAAGTTACATTTATTGTTGTAACAATTAATTGAGATGGTTTGACAACACAAATAAAATGCTTTCTTAAAGCATTAATAGTTTCTCTTTGAAGACTTATTTATGGTGAAATGTATGAGAGCGTTTAGGATACAATAGAAATTTTTTAACTCGTATCGAGGATTACAAAATTAAAAAACAAGCTTCAACGAGCGAAAAACCCAATATAAGAGAAGGGAAAAAAGTGTGTGAAGGTGTGATTTAGAAGAAAGGAACGATACTTATTTATAACAATTGGAGGCTTGACCTACGTAGGTACAAGCTCCCATTATAGGCTTAGGAAGGTTACGAAAGATAAGGGGAGAAAGTGGAAGACAATCTAGTCAGGTGAACATTGTGAAAATAAAGGAAGGTAAAGTTTGTGTCTAAATTATGTATAGTACGCCCAAATGAGGCCCACACTTTTATGCCCCTAAGACCTACCTCTTTCCTACCTACTTTGAAGGAATAAGGAGTGTCTTTGACAAATAAATCCTAACTCCTTTGAGAAAGTGTAATATAAGAATGTGTCAATCTTTTGACTTTTGTAATATTCACTTCTTCACAATAATCTCTATATATTATAAAGAAAGAAATAAAGTAAGAAAGAAGAAAATATTTGGTCTCATATAAAATATACTATAAAAAGTTATATAAAATATACTATAAAAAGTTATATGAACTAGTTTTAGATTAAAAAATATAACACACATTGTAATTATTATCATTGCATTGCACTTACTAAAGAGTCAAGCATTTGCTTGATATTCATAAGTGTTCTAGAAACCTTGTCAATATCTTATCTAAGTAATCCTACTTGGCATTCATATAAGTGATCTCATCAAGTGTATGTTACAAATCATATATTACCCGTGAGAGATATTAAAATCATTAAAAACTTTGTTAGAAATTAAAATTTCGCTTTCAATGATGCAGTCTTTAGCACTTTCATACATCACAAGAATAGACAACTTTGATTTTAAATAAATTTTAATACTAGCAAAACTAACAAGTGACTTTTTTTTTTACTCATGAACCTTATTCACGAGGTCTCTAATCACAAAAGTTAGGTTTCCATTACTTGTTTGTTTACAAGTGGTTCGAGACCCTTTTTATGTTTCTAAAATTATATTTCCCCTTAGGAGTTTCGTAAGAGGATCTGCTAGACTTGGTTCTGACTTAACATAATCAATCGAAAATTTTCCACGCTGTAGTAGCTGTTTTATCAAATTATGTCTCAATTGTATATGTTTGTTTTTTCTATTGTAAGTTTTGTTTTTAGTTATAGCTATTGTCAATTGGCAAACATAATGCATTGGTACAAAATGGGGTTGGTCTCATTCCTAATAGAATGTTTGCTAAGAAATTTTTCAACTACTCTACTTCATTACCAACCATGTCAAAAGCAACAAACTTTGATTCTGTTGCAATAATTGTTTGCATGGTTGATCTCCATATAATCACACCATCCCAATTGTAAACACATAACCACTAATGGGTTTTGTCTTAACTGAATCAGTGACTACCATCATTGTACCCTTTTAGTAAAACGGAAAATCCATTATATTCAATGGTATAATCCATTGTACCTCTTAAGTGTTTTATGAGTCTTATAACTACATTCCAGCGATCTTGATTAGAATATTGAGTGTACTCACTTAATCTACCTACTACATAAGTAATGTCTAATCTATAAAAGTTCATTAAATACAATAAACTCCCAATTATTTAGGCATATTGAAGTGATGAAGTTTAACATACTAAGACACTTCATTTAGTGCTAATTGATTTTGAGCTAAAATCTAATTGACATATTGTCTAGTTTATCTTGATAATAGTCTGATTTGACAAACCCACTTGATTTATTAAGAGAAAAAATGTTGATTAGGCTTTTAAATTAAAATCTAACACTAAAGGATGAAAAATTTTACTAATAATTAGATAGCAAAACACAATTTTAATATTCATTTGATTAAAACTCATCTTACCTGGTAGCCCTTGTATTTGATCAACTCTTTTAACCTATCTACAACATACAAGAAACCATCATCATCAAAATAACAAAGGTCTCCAGTCCTTAACCACCCATTCACCAAAGTGGCTGAAGTTGCTTCTGGATCATCAACATAACCTGCTCTAACACAATGGTGTAAGGAAACTACAATCATGTAAATAATTTTTCAATTTTATAAATCAAAGTTAAATCTATTTATCCACCATTTATCTGGTTTATTTATAAGTAAACCCATCAAATTTATATATTATAACAACACATGAAAACACAACAGAGTCATGCATTAAACTCTAAAGTAATTAATTAATTAATGTCAACTAATTACCTTTCATAACATAAGGTCCTTTGATCCATAGTTCTCCCTTTTCACCAGGACCCATGAGTTTCCCTGTTTGTGGGTTCACAATTTTGGCTTCTATGTCTGGTACAAGTCTACCTGCTGCTCCCACGCGATTAGCCTCCTCCGGAGTGGTTCGAGTAACTACAGACTCAGTTAAACCGTATCCCTACATTATTTACCTATCAGATATTCAATTCGTATAATTTCTTCGTGAAAAAAAAAAATATTATTCAAAATAATAATAATAATAATAATAATAATAATAAGATTTGAAACACGAATATTTCAATATATTACATATTGGTCTCTTATATATCGACTGATATTCTTAAATATTTTGGTGAACCGTTCAAACTTATAAACATCAATATTTTAATTTACTTCACATACTTAATGTTGACATTCGTTGTCCCAACAAATCTCTTAAAATTCGTAAAATAAAGATTATTTATCTATTTTAAAATATATAGATTAAAATTTTGGAAGATAAAAATTAAATAAAAATAATTTACAAGAAATAAATTTGATTGCTACAACTAACACTTTAACCCTTACAAATTCACAACCCAACGAGTGATGTCATCTTTGGTCACAAACCATATTTTGTTCATTTTCTTGCCGTTCAAAAAACAAATATTTTGTTCATTTTCAATAAATTAACATAAAGTCGCAAGATGGGCCTATTTTCAGTTAAAAAAAATTATTTCTTACGCAAAAAGTAATCTACAATAATAAAAGAAAGGTAATATAAATAATAAATGATACCTATATCCTTATTTTTAATATAATATTATATTTTTAGTGCAGGAAAAGTAATAAGTAACATCATTATAAATGAACTACAAGAAGATATGTATTCTTTTTTATTTACATAACGTTGGCTAAGCCAACGATAGGAACTAACACATTTTTAAATAAATATTAAAATTCAATTTACTAGTATCAACTTGACTAACGATATTACAACTAGTAACTAATTCAAATTAATATAATAGATTCTAACTTTATTTCTATGTAACACAATTGTTTAGATTCAGACTATATTAATAAATATCTAAATAATTAATTTGACATTACTATCGCATTTAAATATGCTAAGTCAACTTTATTCTATAAAATCAACACTATTTATTCTTTTAACATGGTTACTTCGCTCTGATGTAAGCCAAATACTATACTATTTTTGAGTTAGGACATCTATATTCTAGAGGATTCTTTTAATTAGATGTTAATTTAATGTTTATAATAAATAACATTCATTTTCCTTATATTCTTATTAAAGTTACAGTCATTTTTTATTTTAATTAAATATATCATATTAGCAAAAACTTAAATAAATTTATGAAATTTAAAAAGAAAAGTTTTAAAATATAAAAAATTAAAGAATTTATATAAAGAAAAGAAAAAAAATATTTGTATAGATACAACAAGAGATGCAAGTGTACTTCTGTTACTAAAATATAAGGGATGTCAGTATTATTTATTAAAGATAATATGAAAGAGTATGTGATGATGAATGCAATTTTTTCCTTAATTTTATATTTCTTATCTTCAATTTAACTTTTTTTTTATCATTATCTAATTTTACTTCATTTCTTTTATCTCATGTTAGGTAAACGTTAAACTCATTTGATTATTTAAATCATGCTGTTTGTGAGAAATTTTTTGACTTTTTTTTATAATAATAGTATTGATAATGACTAATCTGATTCAGAGACCTATTTTAATAAGTTTGCTCTCACTCACGTTTTTCCCATCCTTTTAAGTCAAAAACCTTTATAAAAGAATAACATGTTCGGCTTAATGCTAAAAGACAGATTCAAACTTTCATTTATTTAAATAACAGTATTAAAGGTTTTATATAATAAATCAATAAAAATATCATCAGGTAAAGTACTTTTATTTAGTTTTATGATAATTATTCCAAAATTCATTACCTAACATGATCTCTAGTTTATTTTTGCCATGAAATTTGTTTTGACTTCTATAAAATGCGTGTTTTAAATCAAAATAATAGTGCCTTTATTTAAATAAAATTTAGTAAAATAGTTTTACACTATTATCTACTACGTACCTCTACTCCTATATGAAATAAAATTATTTAATTTTATACTGAAAAAAGCTTTAAATAAATTTATTTAATGTTCTTGATATTATAAAATAAAAGATACATCATTTAAAACAAATCCATATTTGTTTGAATCATATTTTAAGTTTAAAAATAAGAATATTTTTAGGATAGTTAAAATAAATAAAATTGGAATAATTAAAAATTTATTTGTATTTAAGTTCGACTATTTTGTTATCGGTTTATATTTAAGTCGAGAACAAATAATTGATTAGTAACTGTAAATATAAATTTTCAAATAATTATTGAAAATTAATTAATATCCTATTCTAATTATAAAATTAATTTTTTTAATTTTTATTGATTACAATGAAAAAAACTTAATCTACACATTTTGAGTATTAACTGAAATAATTAATGAGCCTACCTAACAGTGAAAAGCAGAGTACATTTACCACTAATATTTTCTGTTTGACTTAAGAATGAACGAGAAGAAAATAACATAGAAGGAAAAAAGAAAAAAAAGATTATACATAGTGGAAACACATATGCTTTTTTAATATGATAATAAAAATAAAAACAATTAATTTTTATTACAATTATGAAAATAAAGCTTTTTTATTAAATTTTATAGAAAATTAAAATGAATTTTTTTATTATAAGTATATTCTTATTAGAAAAATACAAAAACTAGTTAAAAAACAAAATAATGAAATAAATTATATTAATAAAATATAATATAATAAAAATAGTTATAAAAATTTCTCTTTGTTAATGACTATAGATAGAAAAAACAAAACAACTATTTTAATAACTAATTATATCAATATTTAAATTATATTAATATGTAAAAATGTAAGTTTTCAAAGAAATATGAAAAAAAAATGCAAAATTCGAGGCAATTATTACCTGTATGACGAGGACATTGGGGAACTTCGCCTTGAACGCCACATCAGTCTCCTTCCTCAGTGGGGCGCCACCGCACACGATCCCTTCTAACGACGTCAACTGGTAACCGTCTGTTACACTGTCTTTAGTCATAGCCACCACAAGCACCGGCACCACCGTAATATGCGTCGCTCGGAACCTCTCCGCGGCTCTCAGCATTCCCCCCAAACTGAACCTCTCCATTATCACCACCGTCTCCGACAGCACCATCGCCCCCAGGCTGAACGTGAAACCGTACACGTGGAAATACGGCACCGTATAGAGGTACACCGCCGGCTCCGCCCGCTTCTCGCGGACCGTGTCGTATCCCGCGGCTATCGCAGTTAGGTTGCGGTGTGTGAGCATAACGCCCTTCACCTTCCCCGTCGTGCCGGAAGAGTACAAAATCGCTGCTACGTCGGACTGAGTCACCGGTGAGGAAGAGGCGGTTGGACTTAGAGGCTGAATCTTAGTTTGAGTAAGGGAGTCGAACTCAGACGAGTCAAGAAGGATCTTACGGACATTAAACTCACTTATTTTTTCCGCGATTGAAGTCACTGCGAAGACTATTGTAGGTTTGCTGAGGTGGAAGAGGCGCTTGAGCTCGAAGCGTGTGGAAAGAGGATTCGCTGGGGAGATGACCACGCCGAGAGAGAGGAGTGCGAAGCAGAGGATCGGAACTTCGATGATGTTTGGAGAGAGAATGAGCGCAGTGTGAGATTTTGATAGTTTGAAAACTGTAGCGAGGTTGGCGGCGAGGTTATCGGCGCGGTGGATGAGTTCGCTGTAGGAGAGGCGATGGCCGGAGGTTGAGTCTATAACTGCGGTGGAAGAGTCTGGAAAGTAAGAATTACGACGAAGAAAGAGAATGTAGGAAGCGGCAGAGATGGTGGCGTTGGAAGGAGGGAGAAGAAGTGGTGGTTTGAGGCTGTGGAAGGTTCTGGAAGCCGGACTGAAACCGGTCCTTGGATCTGTGACGGGTGGGAATGTAGTTGCCATCTTCTCCATGTGAAAGAAGATGCTCAGACGAAGTCTTCCTCGATAACGTGCACTGTCGTGTTTGCTCGTGGTTTGCAGTTAATGTTTCATAGGAACTCATAATTATCATTCATCTCATTTACATTTTAAATAATTATATTATAAAAAAATTGGTTGTATTCCAAACGTCACTTAGTAGATTTGTTACTTATAGCTAATTGCATTTTAAGTAATAATGAAATTTTAGTCCGAATTGTTTGTTCAAGATGTTTAAATGGTATTAATTTATATTGTCATAGGAAGTTTGTCTGTTAAGTTTACCTGTATACATCTTACTATCTTTATTGCGTAATATCTTTAAGAAAACTACATAACAAATTACGAATATAAACTTTGTTAATGATCACACGAAGCTTTGTAAAAAAGTTTTAAAAAATCTTAAAACACGATGCAATTCTCTATTATTGTGTTTTTACCTGTTTTCACATTTATACTTTATATTTTTATATATGATTGTTTATAAATAAGCCTATGTATAGTTTTTGATAAGTTTCTTTGTAAAGACTCCTGTAAGATATAAGTTGTCTCAAGAATTTAACTTCATCCACGAATTAAGAAACCAACTTCATCCATCAAAAGCTTCACTGTTGGGTCTGGAACCTGAAGAAAGGTTGTTGGCCTTTACTATAGCATGGTAACTCACACTTAGGAGGAGCAATCATGCCTTCCTAAATGAAGGAGATCTTGTGTTTATTAAAGACTACATTCCAAACTATAGGTTTACCTACGTTATCTTTGTTTTCAAAGCCTTAACAATTTTAAGGTGAACGTTGGTGGTGAGTAATAACACTTAATTTGTTCACATTTTCTTATGTCAATTATATTTTTTAAGTATTTTTTTTTGTTATTTTTAGATTTTAATAAATATTTGTATTTTTCATAGAAAATAGGTACTTTAGTGTAAATTGTGTTATTTATTAATTCTTAGATAGATATTTTTTTACATTTTTATGTTAAAGCTTGAGTAGACTATCTAATTCATATTTAAGTACTCTAACATAGTGTATTATAGCAGATTTACTTTTAAGACTAATTTTCCCTATCAAATCATACTTAATAAAAAGGTAATTATAATATTTGTTATAGACATTAAAACTAGCTTCATTTACCTGTCTAAGAAGATAATCACCTATAAAAGACTTCAAGATACCGCTTATAAGGATAACTCAACCTACACGTACAATTCTGATTAATGATTTAAACCTACCCTTAGGATCCAAAACGAGCAAGGATCATTCTTGATGTCTCTAAGACTACATGCAAGAAAATGCTTACAGATTTTCTTTTTTACGAAAACCCTAAACCACTCAATAACAGGATGAAATTGGCACTTACCTAAACCAAAATGTTAACCCGCTAAACTTGCTCTACCCTACACCAGGAATTGGATATGACTTTTGAATCTGTAATCTGAATCAAGAAGGAGATAAAGAGAATAGAACACTCCAAAGGGATTTATAGGATTTTTGAGATAGAGCAAAAAAAGTTGAGAGAGGGGTTTTAGGGTTTTTCTTTTTAAGAGAGAGAGAGGTATCAACTTTTTTTTTTTGTTTTTTTTTTTTTTTTTTTTTTTTTTTTGTTTTTTAAGTCTCAAAGCCTTACAAGAGTGAAGATTGATGAGATTTAACTCTCTAAGTTCATCATATTATTGTTAATCCTTATAAAAATATAAATTATCTTTTAATTGTTTTCAAATTTTTACACATAATATCAAATTATTGAATTATTCTTAAATTTGAATTTATTATAATTATATTTAGTGTCTTATATTGCACAAATTCTTTGAAAATAATAATAATTTTATTATTTATTACATTGTGACCAGTGCATTTGTGGTTATTAACAAAAATAGGTAAATAAACAAGTAAAAATTTAAAATATACTTACATCATTCATAATTAAATAAGTGTCATATTGGGTAGTTGATTACCTTATATGATTTCAAAAACATCATGCATGATTATATATAATAAAACTAATATATTTTCTTGCAAATAAAATTTTGCGACAAAACTATTAAATAATAGAAATTATTTATTGAAGATTTTCTTGCAAATACAAATTTGTAAATAATGATATTGTAATGATTGGAAATAAACTAGTTAGATAATGTTTCTTGTAAATTATTGAGTTAGAAAATAAAATAAAATATTATTTTAATTTATTATTTCAAAACATAAATTAACTTATTAAACTCTATCCTAATTTAAGTTTATACAAATTTACAATGTTATATAAATTTTTATTTTTGTAATTATGAACAATTAATTTTAGACTAAGTTTTAATTTGTCGTCATTTATTATTTGTTAAAGAACGTTTTATAAAATGAATGTTAAAATAAAAATAAATAAATCATGAGTCCATATTTCAGGGAGAGAATATCAACACTTTTCCTTTCTCTTTCATGTTACCAAAATGTCTTGATAGAACCTTCTCTATCTGATTTTTTGTTTTAATTAGATTACGAATACTCTTACTATATATATATATATATATATATAATGATTTGGTTAATTTTACATTTTTTTGTTAATTTAAATATAATACTTTAGATTCTCTCTTTTATTTTTTTTTTCTTTTGTACCATTATGATCCTGTTGGGGTGCAACTTGGATTTAATCAATTTGTATTGACTTTGACTGGGGGCTAGGGTTTATGATCCCTCTATTTTTATATATCTTATATATTTATGAGTTTTGGAACAGGATCTATTTATGTGCATTGATGTTTCTATTATGAACCAGCATTATTGTAACTTGCAGCTAAGATTTAATAAACAATGAAGATAACTTAAACCAAAATATAAGCATATGTTGATACAAAACATCCCCTGTGTATGATTTTCTATTATTTAATTGTGTTATTCTTGTTATAAACTTGTGTAGTACTAGAATCACAATGTGATTTTTTGAGTTTCTCAATAAATATGTTTTATTTGCAATATAGTACAATGAAAAAAGGGAACATAAAGACTTTACTCTACAAAATAACAGAGTTGTGTCTTCTTCACGATCCAATATCCCTGCCAGGCTCTATCATACTACGTTTTATTTTATAAATTTTTTCATACAAAAGTTCCTGAGAATATTTATGTAAAATTATAAGTAAAAAACATTTACCACATTAATTTTACATAAAAAATAACGAAAATTTCTTATCCTATAATGTGAATTTAAAGCAGTAGGAAAATTATCTGCGAAATTTAAATTTATAGTATAAGTACTTGCTATTTTTTAAATGAATTTTTTCACGTGAAATTTTTTTGTGAATTTTTTTTTTCTATGGAAAATTCCTACAAATAATTCTTTGCAAGCAATTTCGCAGAAGATTTATTACGAGTTTTTAAATTTTAAAATAATTAATTATCCACAAACGATAAGTGGGAGGAAAAATAGCAGTAAATTCATTTCTTGCAAAGTTTTATGAAATATACGCAGAAAAAATATAATCAGATATGAAATTGATGTATCCAAAAGAGTAAGAGCCTCTTTGCATCTAAGGCTCCACTGCATAGCCAAAGAATGAAATGCGCGGAAAGCGCTTCCTTCAAGGAATAAAATAATAGTTTGTTACAAAAAAAACAAAGAATGGAGGAGAAAAAGATTTTCTTCGCGAAGATTCACGAAAAAATTCAACAGTATTCAATAAAATAATAATAAACTTAATTAAATTATAAAATAATAATATAATAAATTAAAAAATATTAATACTAATTTTCTAAAATACTAATAATATAAGATAATTATTAATAATATTAATACATACAAATTAAAAAAATTAAAAATAATAATTATAATAATAAAAATTATAAAATTATAAATAATAATTATAATAATAAAATTATATTAATATAGTTTTAATTATATTAATTATAATAATATTTATAATCTTATAATTTATATATTAAAATATTTATTATATTTATCACATCATTTATAATTTTTTATAAATTTTTTATCTAAATTTTATTATTTTTTTTAATTCAAATAATCACATTCTTTTATCATAAATTATCTTAAATTTTATTTCTTAAAAATTTATTGTCTGATTTAAAGCAATGCAAAAGAATGAAAAATAAAACTGAAGAAAGAGTGGAAAAAATAGATGACTTGGTACAAAAGTGCTATGAGCAGCGCATGTTAGCGAGAGGAAAAAAAAAGAAGAAGAGTACAGAAAAAGCAGTCACATCATTCTCTTTTGCAGAAGGTGACGAAATTGACAGATGAATTAAATTTGGATGTAGTAATTTGAGAGAAGAAAAGACGGAAGAAGTCACGCCATCTTTGTAAAATAACATAAATAACTTTCTTTTTATTTTATTTTCACATTACATAATATATCATATATATTATTAATTTATTATTATTATTATATGTTTGTATTATTATTTATTATTATAATTAAAATCAATTTTTATAATTATACTATAAAGTTTGTGACGTTATCGATTATCATAATTTATAATATTATTAATTATGATTATACAATACAATATAACAATAAAATAATAAACAATAATATAAATATATTTAAATAATAATAATAATAATAGTAATAATAAATTAATAATATAAATAATAAAAATAAAAAATAATCTATAAAATACTGATAATAAATTATAAATAATAATTATAATAATAATAATAATAATAATATAATACAAACATGAATAATTATATAATATAATATAATAACAATTAATTATTATTATTATTAAATAATTTTAATAAAATAAAAAATAAATACTAATAAAAATAAAAAATATTAGTAGTAATAATAAAATAATTAAAAAAAGTTATAATAATATTTTATAAATAATGATTTTTATCATAAGAGAAAATTAATAATTTTATCAATTAAAAATATAAAATATCAATCACGCATATCACATTACTTACAAACTTTCTCCTTAAATTTCACAATTTTTTTTAATTCAAATAACTTAATTTTCTACACATATCCATCTCAAATCAATTTAAATCTATCTTTGGAATGAAACAAAACATTAATCTTAACACCACAGAGAATAAAAAAAAAAAACCACAATCTTCAATTCCATTTTAAAAACTAAAAACAAAATTTTAAAAAAAGATAAAGGTGGGTAAAGAGAAAAATCACAAAAAAATAGAGAGAATTATATTGTGATTTGATTAATTCTTAAAAGTTTTACAAAAGTTATTGTTTTACTGAAACTAAGAGTATTTGGTTTGTGAAACAATTTAAACTGGTTTTTTTTTTCATTAGATTTATCATGTTAGATGTACTTTACCAACTTCTAGAAATCATCAATAAGATATTTTTGTATTCATTTTAGCTAAAAATCATATTGTGTTTCTTTAGTCTGACAAAGTTCCTTATGCATATTTGACTTATGAAGGTTTGTTAATAAAGACATACTTAAAAGATTGGTTTTGCAAAGCATTTTAGTAAAAAATAAAAAACATTTTTAATATACACTCACAAATTAGATTTCATTCTTAAGTTAGTACATATGATGACAACATGCAATATAAAGACGTGAAGGTGGAGAGAAAATAATATATACAGTAATTTATACTAGTTTATCGATTTCAATAGACTATATCCATTTCTTGACCAACAAGTCAAGTTCAACTAAGTAAACTAATGTTGCGAAATACACATCAAGTATTCTTTAGACTCATAATCACTCCTAGCTAACCTCTTAAGTATTATTTCCTCAAGTTACTCTTGGCTAACACAGTGTATCTTTTTTCTCAAGACACTCTTGGCTTATTTGCACCTCACTACTCCTAGCTAACCGAGTATTTTTTTCAAATCTTAGTCACTCCTAGTTGACCTCGTCAAGAAGTATTCTTTAATCAAGCCAAACACCTGTTCCTAGCTAAGGTTTAGTGTTTTATTGATGAACTGATCATTGGGTATGATTACTAGGAAGGATTGCATAAGCCAACAAATACAATGTCTAGACTTTCTCTCCTAGTTATCAATTTGCTCTATAAGGAGGGTAGAATTTTTTCAATATATACAATAGTTGGCCTTACTAGCTGGATAAACACTCTAAGTGTTTTCCACAAGGTTTCTCTGGATTCCAAGACTTTAATCTTCATTAACCTTGATGATCCTTTTTTGAAGTTATGAGGTGTGCTCTATCATCTGTATCTTGATATAGTGCAATCTTTGTTCTATTGGCTTAGAGGAGTGTTCTTTGTTTGAGCTTTCGCATCACATATCCTCTCCTCTATCTATTCTTCTTCTAGATGAAATCCTTTTTATAAACTCTTGATTAAGGTAGTCGTTAGGTGATTTGTTTATAGTTGTTAGGAATCTTTAACTTTTATGTATGTCTATTTTGTGTTTAAAGAGCTTTAACATAATTGTCACATTTAATGCAACCTCAACCTTTGCTCCTTTCCTTTAACAATGTCCTTGATAACTAACAACACTTATCTCCCTAAGTAGTATAACCTTTCACACAAATTCATGATTGGTGTGCATTCTTTGTAGAGCAAATAGTTAGGTCAGATTTGAAAATCTCTTTATGTCAGAAAGTTGATGAAGAAAACAACTTTAGCTCACGTCCCAAGAGATCTTTGATATTTGATTTCGAATGGATCTCTTTGGTAGATGGACATTGCTTGCAAACATAGATTAAGCACATGAATATTTATTTTAGGTATGAGGTTTGCTTAGTTTATGTGTATTGTCTGATGTTCAGTGTGTTTTTCATTTGTTTTTATCTGCGTGTTATCAAACTTGAAGAAAAGATTACATAGTGTTGTATCGTCTGTTGGATGAAACATTTATGTCTTACATAATTTGTTGTTTTTATAGAATTATCGTTATAAACAAAGTGTGATCATATTTTATACTTAGTTGTTTTAAAGCACTAATTAAAACCTTGGGATATTGGACTTTTGTCTTAACAACATGTTTAATCAATTTGTAAACAAGATTGAAAATGTGAGGTAATCTAAATTGGGAAAGAGGAAAATTGAAGAAGGGACGGAGTGTGTTACCTGAACGTCAAGAAAATCAAAGTTCAAGACACAAATCTTTGAGACTACATCGCCCAAGAGGTCCAAGCGGTTGTTGAGGGAGCCATTGTGAATCAACAATGCTAGTGACGATGACTTGGTAGGTGTTACGGAGTTGTTAGAAGAAATCACGAACAATAACTTTTCTGAAAAAGATGTCAAGATATGTGACACTAAAGTTGGATTACCATGTTCCTATATATATTTACTAAATACTCACTCTCTTGACGACATTAATGTCTATATAACAAAAAAAAATCACATTGACTCCTTTTAATAAAAAAATAGACTATATTGACAAAAAAAATTAAAAAATCATACTAAATAATTGCAGTAAATATTGAAACAAAAGTCTATTAAGTCTTTATTTTATTTGGTTATAGTAATAATAAAAATTTAATTAAGTCTCTTAAAATTTAAAAATGCTGCACTATAATCATCTTCATCTCATTGAAAGAAAATCAATAATCAACTCACAAATATGTCAACTTTTAAATTAAAGGACTTAATTAAGTCATAAGAATTTAGATATTATCACTATACGCCAAAATATAGTCTCTAATTAAGAAATATACTCTCAGTATTACATTATATTATTTGTTTATAGCAAGTTTAAGTTGAAATAGACAACATAAATTTTAGTTGTCAATGCAAGGACTCAACATATTTTTGTAAAATAATAATGCCATGTGATTGTTCTTCCTAGTATAATAATACCATGTTCGTCACGCGCACAATGAACAATTCAATGGCGTTGACAACCGAGAACAGTTCCCGCTGCAACACAGAACCCGTGACGTACGGCGACAATGCTGGCACCAAACATTTGTTTATGATTTTAGATGCTTTCGCGTTATCTTTTTTAATGCAAAAAACTCAACCTCAAGAAATAGCCGACCTTAACACCCACCGTTTCTACTTCCTAGGATAGTGTTTTCTCATATATTATTTTAAGTTATTTTATTATTATTATTATTATTATTATTATTATTATTATTATTTTAAAACGAATTATTGTGTGCATTATTGCAAAATCATTAGCCGGATAGATTCAACAAATTTTAGTTGTGGAGGTGTTAGAAGTTCCATTACGAGTAACTACTTGTTATAATGCTAGGAGCTCTCTTATTTAATGGATTAATATTTTGGGTTAAAGTCTTCACTTTGTGTTTAAATTTTAATAATTGCTTTTATTTATATTAAGGACTGAATATTGATAGGTAAGTAAAATTGTTGAAAGGAAAAAGAAATGTATCAAATTAGTAAATTAGTGTCAAAATGAATGAGTGAAAGCTAAAGTAGACATCGATTTTTAAAAGTATGAAAGTTAGAATCGAAGACTCAAGTAAAGTTTATCTCGTATGTGATTAATGATGTGTTGGTAGGTTGATATTGTAGTTTATAGTGTTTTAGTTATAATTTTATGGGTTTAAGAAATTTTACAAGGTTTGATCTTCATTGGTTTTGATTTAAATGTTTTGAAAATGTTGTAAACTCTTTAAAATAAGTTAAATTATTTTTTATTAGTTAAATTCGTTACAATTAGTTAAAATATTATTCATGTTGTTAGATTGGCAAACTAATACATTTTAGTTTGGCTAAAATTTCTTACACTTTTATTATAAGTGGTTTAAGTATATTCAAACTAGTTTTCAGTTTGGTAAAACTACTAGTACAACCGTGCAAAGATTACTCTAAAAAAAAAATTGTAATTGAGTGTTAAAGATTTGATAATTTTTTCTACGAGATTTATCAATTGTTAAACACTTAAAAAAAATTTGCTCTAGAAAAAGAGAATATCTGAATGGATCCTAAAAACTATTTTCAATTTTTTTTTTAACAAATTCTATCATACGCTCAGAGGAAGTCGCCTAATAGTTTTTCAAATGGTTAACAAAACAAAGGGTTTTGTAAATGTTAAAAAGATGATAAAGAGTAGAAAGCTCATGTAATAAATAAGAAAAACAAAAACTCAATTTGTAATGTGTGCAAAGCAAATTCAAGTTAATCTTTATATAAGATATTTTGCAATATTGTCTTATTTACAACTTGCATCTTACATAATGAAATACAACTTTTTATACAATTTTGAATATCACAACAAAATTTATTTGAAGATCCAAGAAGTTCATCATCAAAGCTTACAAAACAAATATTCTAAATTTGAGTGTAAATTATTCTTGTGGTGGAAATATGAAACCTTTATCTTATTATATCTATTTTTTAGAGTTACTTCTATTGTTTGTGAGTTATCTTTATTAAACCATCTAAAGTATTCTAAAATTACAATAATAAAAATGTGAAATTATCATGGTAAAAGTATTCATGAATATTAATTTTTTATGTTTGAAAGTTACTTAAAAGTCTTATGTGAAATAATATAATTGATATGTATTGTGAAAAAGGTTTGTGAAAGATAATTTACAAGTTTTATGAAATATGTTAATGATTGGTATATGTGAAATATTTATCAATATGGTTATGAAATATGTTTATGATTGAAAAAATATTAAGAATTCTATAGGTGTGGAACTTTGATTAGAATTTGCTTGATAAAATTAATGTTAAAGTTAAGATATTGTATTGCTTAGTCTTGGTCTTGGATAGATTGGTTTGGAGTCGAGTCTTTTTTAAAAATTTGAAAGTTAATAACATAGCTATATCTTTAAGCTAATAACAACACAAAAGGCAATTTGTCGAGGGTTTGGTAACCTTCCTGGTCAAGGCGCTAACAAGGTTCACAAGCTACTCTTACCATCTTGTGTCTTATACAATCCAATCTTATTATGCTCGGTTAGGATCTGATTATGGAAACTAAGGACTATATTTAAGGGATCATCCAAGAAAAATTAATATCTAAGAACGCACGAATGATAACCAACCATGAAGTATGTTGTATTTGGTGGGATGTTGTCCTCATGATGCTAAGTTGAAGGCAAAGTTCTCATATGGGCATTGACTATTATTTGTTTACAACTTGCTCAACGAGGTTTATAAATAGGCACTTGAGCCACCAGAAGAGAGAAAAAAAGAAAAACATTTTTTTAATACTTGGCTTAAGAGCTCTCAATAGTTTTATCTAGAATATTTTGAGGTCTATCATGGAGTAAGTATAACTACTCCTGCTTCATAAAAAATTTGAGAGATTTAAATAGTGAAACGAGGGAATCACATACAAGTTTCCAACACAATAACAATGATTACACTTCCACCCTACAATAAATCATGTAGATATAAATAACTTAAGCAATAGCTGGACAACACACAAGAAAGGGTTGAGGTAGCTCAACAAGAATGAGAAGATCTTAGCAAGAAGAATTAAGACCTACAACAAGCATTTTTTTTTAAAGAAAAGTTCAACAGCCATGCAATTTTGATTAAGTATTTGTCACAAATGAGGATGTTTTATCTGAAAGACGAGGACCTATGAAAAAGACCAAATCAAGTAAAATGTAAGTACTTCGTTTGACAGACGATACAACACATTATAGTTTTTACTTCATTTGATAAGTAAAATATTCAATAGATATAAAAGCTTAATGTTTTACCTAAAAAATATTCTTGAAGCTCATTACTATGGAGATTTAGATGGTTTGTACTGCATTAGACAATCTAACAATAGAGTATGAACAAAAGTTTATGTTTTGATGATAACTAACATTATAAGTAATTTTATATGCTTTTATATGCATATGTAGTTCTAAGATCTTAGTATACAAGATAATCTACCTAACTTTAACATAATAGACAATTTTTATTTTTCATCAATCTATTTTATCTTATAGTGATATCTGGTTTAATTTGTTTATTCATTTTTTATTAATTAAATAAGTCATAATTAAACATACATTTTCTAGAATAAATCAAGTAGCAAAATGATCATTAAATGACTAGATATCCATTAAAGGGAAATACTTAATATGAAAATGATCATATTGAAAAATAATTTTGGAAGAATTTCAAACAAAGATTTTGATCTTGTCTATATCTACATGTTGTGCAAAATTATTTGTCTTTACATGAATATATATATATATATATATATATATATATATATATATATATATATATATATATATATATATATATATAT
>Ga0209489_105861_pt1 | contig 20627 bp, 10 predicted proteins | sample SiratrowhiteBW_FD_187527 | JGI IMG/M metagenome (GOLD analysis project Ga0209489, IMG submission 187527) | Root nodule microbial communities of legume samples collected from California, USA - Siratro white BW (SPAdes) (version 2) | ecosystem: Host-associated > Plants > Roots > Nodule | place...
ATTAAGAAGATCTCAAAGAGAAAAGAGATCTGCTATTTCGAATGATTATGTGGTTTATTTACAAGAGTCAGAAAATGACTTAAGTATTGATAATGATCCAGTTTCATTTTCAGAAGCCATGAATAATTATAATTCTGATAAATGGTTAGATGCCATGAAAGATGAGCTTAAGTCAATGGTATAAAATTGTGTATGGGATCTTGTAGAATTGCCAGAAGGTTGTAAGAGAGTTGGTTGTAAATGGGTCTTTAAGACTAAACGTGACTCTCATGGCAATATCGAACGTTACAAGGCTCGATTGGTTGCCAAAGGTTTTACTCAAAAGGATGGCATTGATTATAAGGAAACATTTTCGCCTGTTTCAAAGAAAGATTCTTTCAGAATCATCATGGCATTGGTAGCTCATTATGATCTTGAGTTGCACCAAATGGATGTTAAAACCTCTTTTCTGAATGGAGATTTAGAAGAGGATGTTTATATGGACCAACCAGTAGGGTTCATTGAAGAAGGAAAGGAACACATGGTGTGTAAACTTAGGAAGTCAATATACGGACTTAAACAAGCTTCCAGGCAATGGTATCTTAAGTTCAATGATACTATTACATCCTTTGGATTTAAGGAAAACATTGTTGATCGATAAATTTAGGCTCATGCAATGTCCAAAGAATGAGTTGGAACAGAAACAGAGGAGAATATTCCTTATGCATCTATTGTTGGGAGTTTGATGTATACTCAAACATGTACGAGGCCAGATATTAGTTTTGCAGTTGGTATGCTTGGTAGATACCAGAGTAATCCAGGATTGGATCATTGGAAAACTGCAAAGAAAGTCTTAAGATACTTACAGGGAACAAAGAATCACATGCTTACATATAAGAGGTCTGGCCACCTTGAGGTGATTGGATATACAGATTCAGATTTTGCCGGTTGTATAGATACCAGAAAATCTACATTTGGTTATATGTTTTTTAGCCGGAGGAGCGAGTGCGAAGCAGTCAGTCATTGCTGCATCCATAATGGAAGCTGAATTTGTGGCATGCTTTGAGGCCACAATTCAGGCTAATTGGCTACGGAATTTTATTTCAGGACTTGGAGTTGTTGACAGTATTGCCAAGCCGCTGAAAATTTATTGTGATAATTCCGCAGCAGTCTTCTTTTTTAAAAATGACAAGTATTCCAAAGGTGCTAAACATATGGAATTGAAATACTTTGCCGTTAAAGAAGAAGTTCAGAAACATAAAGTGTTGATAGATCATGTTAGCACCGAGCTTATGATTGTTGACCCTTTAACAAAAGGGTTACCGCCCAAAGTATTTACTGGTCATGTAAAGAAGATGGGCATTATGTGTACTAGTGAATGTTAAATGTTTATTAATGCTACTTAACACTCTGAGCTCATTGTTGTTCAAGTTTCTGAAATATATATGTTTTCCTACTTTATGAATATGCATGCAAATTATGATTATGATGTAGAAAACAGATTATGCTATTGTTGATGATGAAAGATGACATTATGTTTGAACCTATTATGGACTTCTCATTATGAGGTCATATTAAGGAGAAGGACGATACAGTAGTACATGGAAGGAAATGTGTCGATTGAATGACATGTGACCGCCATGACTCTTATTATTCTTATATCTTTAAGTATGACGAATGATGGAACCAATTTATTGAAGGTCCTTTAATGCGTATTATGATTTATTAAATCATGAAGTATTATGGCATCACATGAGTCAAGTGGGAGAATGTTAGAAAATAAATAAATTATTCCATAATGTGACTCATGTGAAATATCAGTATCTGATTTAATAAAATAAAAGGACGTATTGGTAATTATGAGAAGTTAACTAATTTATGGGAGTCTGTTACAAATATTATTGATAATAACCAAATTAATGGAAATTGGTTATTATTTTATAATAACTGATGGTAACCAATTTGATGGACATTGGTTATATAAAGATATAGGGTTCTGTCTCTGCAGTATGAGAGAGTTCTACATAATATACCATCAATAACGTGTGTGTAGATTAAAGTGACTGAAAGAGATAGATTGAGTCAAAGGAGAATAAAAAAAAGAGATAAAGAGAATAAAAAAGATCTCTTATGGATCAAGGTAAGTCTATCTTACTATCTATATTATGTGAGAATCATAAATTTTAAGATCCTGTGGAATATTTATGATTGATTATTCCTATTATGTTTTAATTTTACAGTGCCACCACCCTCCAGCGCCACCAGCATCTCCGTCAAGCTTCGTGACCACCACACCACCACCGTCGCCTTACTATGCCATCTCTACCTTAACATCCTCAACCACCTAAACCCCCTCTCTCAGCCTTAGCCATAATAACCTTCCGCCACTGTTCCTCACCCAGAAAACAACGTCAAGCACCCTTCAATTCCTTGCCGTCGACGTTGCCGGAGATCATGGCAACGTCGCTGTCACCCGCCGCACCTCCACCAAAACCCATAGCCATCCAGAACCTCTTCTTTCTTTCGCTTGCAATCCCTCATCATGCCCGAATGACATCTCTCTTTGAACCATTCGCAGTTGCCGCACCATAATATTTTGGAACCTTAAACTTAGGGTAAAGTGGAATAAGTGGCATGGATGGTGTTGGGCTTGGCCCGTTTTGGTTTCATGATAACAAAAAAATATATAAAAAAGTCTAAAAAACACAAAAGAAACCCAACTCTCTTTCTCTGGCACCGTTCTTCCCTCATCACCGCCACGCCTCCTCAATATCATCGCAATTACTCTCTTTTCTTTCTTCTTTTCTCTCTTTGTTTTAGCCTTGTGTCAAATGCTTTCCACCTTGCTGACAAGATTCGCGCACTCTTTCTCATTAGCAGCGACGTTGTTATGATTCTTCGTACAACCCTAGCTTAATTTTGGGTATATATACGAGGGTGACTCAAAGAAAGTTGGGCTATGATTTAGTGATGTAAATTTGGAAAATAAATGAGAGAAGTTGACATTGGACAAAAGGAGTGTGAAACGTGTATGAAATTGGGCTTAGCCCAATTTTCTTTCAAGCACAATGCATATATGTGTGTGTGATTAGGCCACGTGTGAACTTTTCGGAAAAAAAAAGAAATGATTGAAATATAATGGAGATGAGCGTGTAACATATGATATTAGATTTAAGGAAATAATTGCCAATCTGAATTAAAGGTGCAGTGAGAGTGAGTGTTTTTACATTTCTTAAAACAAGATAAAAAAAAATAGGGGACATTATGAATCTGTTTTGGGCTTGGCCCATTTTTATTTTATTTGGCATAATAATATGAATGAATGAATTGGAAAAGAGGTAAAAAATGGCAAATATGAATGGTGCAGGCTGTTTTGGAATTCAACCAATTGGGCATTTAATTGCCTGTTAATAATATAATAATTAAAATGTTGAGAAATAGGAAGGCCACGTGGATGACTCTTAGAAAAGGCCCACTGGCCTATTTGTTGTGATGGGCACCGAATAATGGATTTGATATGTGTAGCATCTTTTTTTTTTTTTTTTTTTTAACAAATTTTATATTCCACTAAAATTAAATAATATACTAAAGTCAAATGTTATTGTTATTTGTTTTTTAGTTTCTTTTCTTCCTTCCTTTCTCTTTTGTAGCATTTTATTTAAATAATTTTTGATTAAATCTTTAAATGGCTTTATATGCTATGAGGTTTCATCGAAAATAATTTATTTATTGAATTCCTAAATAACCATTCGCGTAATGCGGAATTCAATTTGAAAATTTTTAATTTCATTTAGAATATCAAAGGGTCATACGCGTCAAGCGATATCCAAAATGAAGTTTAAATTTTCGAAAACACAAATTTTTTCTAAAATTAAAAAATATATATATAAATCTCAAAAATTAAAAAATATTAATTTCTCAAACAAACAATTTTCAAAACATAGAATTACGTAATTCTGATTTTCCGTCCCTGATGGAGATATGTAGAAGCGAGGTTAAACCTTGTCGGGCCTTTCTAAGATAAAATGTGTTTTGTTTGCTTTTATTTCTATCTTTTGTGAAAAATAAATATTTCAAAAATTACACTCATTTCATTTTATTCAATTAAAGGTACCATCTTAGGACGGGCGCCGTGGGGGCTAATACCTTCCCCACGCGTAACCGACTACCGGACTTGCAATTTGGTTTTCGTAGACAGGCCTTATCCTTGTTTTTCTTTGGTTTTTCATAGTTTTCCATGAAAACTATGGTGGCGACTCCCCTCTTTTAAAAATTAAAATAAACCATTTTTATCTGCGGTCCCCATCGTGACTCCGGTTGCGACACTCTACAATAGATTTCAACAATTTTTCGACATTTGTCTTCTTTTTTGCTTTTGCTTAAACTGCCCTTTGCGAGTTTTCAGTCTAACATATGTTTCTTCTTTTCTTTTCAAAATTTCTTTCTTTACGTTTTTTTTAATTTCTTTTTTCCAAATGCCTCTCGAGAAAATTTTGTGAACATTAATTGCCTTGCCCCAGTTATGACGAAGAATTTTACTGGGATGAATTTTTTTTTAAATAAGTTTATTCAAGCTCAAAGGGTTATTCTAATACATATGTATTGAAGATGTTAATTTAAGAGATTTATCAGGCTTTAAGATATTTAGTTTTTTCCTCTTTTTTCTATGATTTCAATTTTTCTACTTTTCTTTTTTCTCTTTTCAATGATTTTTTTCTTCAATGATTCCAGAAAACATCTATTTATTATTTATTTATTTTCTTTTAAATTTCCATGACATCCCTTTAGAAATCATTGGGATTTTGGAAATTTATGACATTTTTCTTGACAATATGAATAGGGAAAACAAAAACATTTATGAAAATTCCTCTTTTCGTTGAAATCTGAATATTGTAGCTACCATTGACATTTGTCAACAAATTACATACCTTATTTTCCAATTATCAAGTTGCTTATTTGGAGAACAAGGGTATACGAAATTGAAGTTCTGATTTTCCTGCTCATGTTTGACTGTCACTATTTGATCAACATTTATCCATCTGACACTGTAAAAGCTTTGTTCTAATTTGCCTAAAGAAATTTTGTTCATTCTGGGCTCTCGCCCTTCCATTTTAGCTTTAACTCTTTCTATCCTTTCTTGAATTGTGGTCCTTCTATCAGCTGGAGTAGGCTTATATCCCAACCCATACCTTCCTATATTCTCAGTTATCTCCAAGGTTTTTATAAGCTCTTTTCCATTTTTGCCTAAACCATTGCCAGCTTTGTATTTTCCTTTCATCATTGTTTTTGCCATCATTAAGGAAACCTTGAACGAATTGGGGTCCACATTGAATGGTTCAATGTATGCAGTACTAACGATTTCCAGAGCTTGGAATGACGTCTTGAGAGCTTCTTCAGCAACTTCTATATACAGGGTGGATGATGAACCGTATACTAACAAGTCTTCTTCTCCAGAAACTATAATCAACTTATCATCGATTACAAATTTCAAAATTTGATGCAAAGTGAAAGGCACAACCCCGACTGCATGTATCCATGGTCTTCCAAGTAAACAATTATATGCTGGCAGTATGTCTATTACCTGGAACATTACTTGGAATACACACGGTCCAATTTGTATAGGCAACTCTATCTCTAATATTACTTCTCTTTTGCTTCCATCAAACGCTCTTACTACCATAGTGTTGGAACGTAGGTAAATCCCCTTGCTAGGTAATTTATCTAGGGTAGCTTTTGGCATAACATTTAAAGATGAACCATTGTCAATCAAAACTTGCGATATGAAATGGTTCATGCATTTGATGGACATATGAAGTGCTTTATTGTGTCCTCTGCCTTCTGAAGGTATTTATTCCTAAGTGAAGGTGAGATAATTGTTGGCAGTAATATGACTAACGATACCTTCAAATTTGTCTAAGGTAATATCCTTCCCTACATGAGCCCCACTTAAGATTTTTATCAACAGTTTCCTATGAGTGATATTCTTGTTGGCATTTGATTGAGTTGATCCACCACCTTATACTCACTTTGCTGAATAAATTTCAAAAGTTCGCAAGCTTCTTCATTCGTTATTTCTTTTTTATTACTTTCTCCACTCTCAACATTATCTTGAACAACTTTCTCCTTAAGAAAGGCTTTTGCTTTTTCCATAGTCCTTTCTTCTCTTGTTTGCTCATAGTTTTTTCTCTCCTCTTAAGTAGGACGAGTGAAGAGACACCTACTCTTGTCATGCCCCAAATCCCAATATGTTTTCAACTTTTGCTTCCCCTTTCTTAGTTGATTCCTTATTTTTTCCCCCTTGAACAATACTAACACCATATCTCCAAGGAACAACTTTGTTATTCTTGTATGGGAAAGAAGAGGGTGTTTGGATCACCAATGGTTTAGGTCCTATAACCATGTGGATAACAGCTTTAGAGACTTGTATAACAAAAAGCTTAGGCTGTAAAGTACTCATTCCTTCTCCTTTGATCATTCCTTTGTTTTCCATTAGAACTTATTAATTTGAATCCTACAAGAATGTCATGGAATATTTAAATTCGTTATTTTTAAATTAAACAATGACCATTAAAAATTGTACGAATATCCATGAAATATCAACAAGAGTTTGAATTTTATTGAAGAACTAAAGGTCGTTTGTCATTAAGTACCATAAGAAACTCTCATCAATTCTTAGCACAAGATATGAATTTTTTCATCTCCTTTAGCAGGTCTTTACAATGTTCAAAAAAAATCCTCCACTACTTTTGGAGTTTTACAAAACGTAAGAGAGATCTCGGCCTTCTTCAACAATTCTGGCACTTCATAGATGGCTCCATTAGCTAGAGCAGGTAACTGAGAGAAGCTTTCTTTCTAAGAGATAGCAATTTCTTTCATCTCTGTCAATTGTTCCTTTAGCTGGCCATTGCTGCCATATGATTTTCTTCACTATCCATTCTCTGTCACTGCTCTACTTCCAACCTCTCTTCCTATTCTTTTATCTTCCCCTCCATCATGATTTTCATGCTATCGTATTTCTCTCGAAGGTCACACAATTTACTGAGCACCTCTTGCTTATCTTTCTTCACAGCCTCATAAAGATTCTTCCATTGTTGTTCACTCATGATGACTGTATTTTTCTCTCTACTCTTGGAAGCCAGTTCTGCATTGGCGGCCATCAAATCTTGATTAATTCTAAAGATATGCTCCTTTTGTGTTTTTTGCTTCTTTATTAATTCCTGATTCTCTTTTACTTTTTCTTCATACACCTGTCGAAGATCTACATAATCACGCTGCAAGTTCTGCGTGTTAGAATCAAGTGTAACATTCAACCTGGCAATTTCTTCTTTCAACTATTTTACATTTTTTGATTTAAGGTCTACCATATGTTCATCATTCACTAGAATAGGCAGAATAACCTTGAAAGGTAGCTTTATTTCTTTAACTCTTTCTGCTATCCATTGAGAATAAGAAATATTTCTATTTACAACCCAAGATCTTGAATCTCTCTCCATATAAGATATATCATTCCAGGCACTTCGAACCTGATGTAAAATCTTAGAAGCAGAACCCTCATTATAATAAAACACAAGTGCAACTAAAGCAGAAGGTGTTGGAGCTCCCTTCAATGGGTATCCAAACTGTCTTTGAGCTAATGTAGGGTTATAATTAATGCAACATTTTGTCCCAATTAAAGCCACTTTGGGATATTTCTCGTAATAATAGATGAATTGTGTTTGCTGTTGCCAAGATGGTTGCCATTGAATCTTTATTTGGTCCAAACCAACAAACAATTGAGCCCAATCTTGCGTACTCTTTTCTTCAATAGTCATTTGCCTCACTAATTCAACAGGACATTTAACAACTATAAAATAATTGGTAATTATTTGTAAATAATAAATATAATATAAGAATATTTATTTTAATGATTATTAGAAAAAAGGTAAAAATTTATAAATATTGATAATTCCGTTAAAAGCTAAATTCTAAAGTTATAAATAGGGAATTTTAAGTTTAATATAAAGTTTGATGATACAATTAATCAATTTTTTTTAGTATATAAAGTTAAAGATCCAATTTTTTTGTATTTTTTATTTTTTTTTTATTAATATGTTTTATATTATGAAATATGATTGTTGATTTTTGAAATGTCAACCTAGCTGAAATGTCAAAGTTAATAGTAATGTTTAATATAAATTTATAAAAAAAGAAAGTTAAAGATCACAAATAATCTTTCCTCACTTTTTTTCTATTTCAGATCAATCCGAAATATAAAAAAATATATATTTTAGATTATACAATCTAAAATATAAAATTTTTTTATTTCAAATTATATAATTTAAAATATAAAAAAATATATTTTATATTTCATAGTTTGGAATATAATTTTTTTTTATTTAGAATTTACAATCTGAAATACAAATTTTAGAAAAATATTTTGATAATTTTGAATTAACAAACAATTTAGATTTAAGTAAGACAATTGAACTTTAAATAAAACCAGATTACATTTATCATATAGAATTACACTTATCATGTATTTGGTAATAAACAATTTGGAGTTTCTGAATTTAGACTTAAGAAAGAATTTAGACTTTAATTCGTAAATTATTTTACAATTAGAATTTATTTATTAAAAAGTAAAAATTTGGTTTATGTTAAAGTAAACATATAACATCATCACAAAACAAACAATTTATTTTATTAAATAGTTTTTTAATAAATATGCTCAAACATATAAAATCAACACATAACAAACAATTGATTTATTTTATGTTATGCATAATAAAATATATTTATAAAGTAAATGAATTTTAAAATTAATAGAACAAAATTTGCTAAATTAAAAGTTAGGTGGTAAAATTCATAAGAACTTATAGAAATATATCTTTCCATTTAAACTTAAGTATGTCACGTATTTTATTTAATAGTGAATATTATTATTGTAATTTTGTATTTCATCGTTGATAATGAAATAGTGAATATTTTTTTTATGTTAGTTTTATTTTATATAAAAATCATTTTTTATATTAAATTTCTTTGTAAAATATTTTTGGGTTAAAAAGTGACATTTGTATGAGAAAACATTATTTATTTACAACTTAGTCTAGGATTAAAAATTTGATCGTGTGTAATGTTGAGGTATATGAAAACTTAAGTCAGTTAATATTATTTCTGAACAATTATTCTTTTACATTCTTAATAATATATAACAAAAACAATTATAAATAAAAATATATTTTTACGAAACTTAAAATATATTTTCGTTTTGTCTTCAAATTTTTTTTATCTTTTCCATTTTTTAAATTTCCTTGTTTAATATTTTTAATTAATTTTCTTTCTCATTTGATAATTTTTATTAATTACTCAGGCGAAAATCGCGTTAACAAGACAATGTCTTCTATTTCTACAAGAAGAAGACGCTTTTTTTTCACACCTGAACCAGTTCTTCGACATTCTCATATTTTTTAAACTACTGAAAATATTTATTGTAGATAATAATAATCAAAATACATTAATGTATTTTAAATTATATAATTTAAGATAACATTTTTTATTTGGGATTATTTAATTTAAAATAATTTTTTAAAAATTTTGATTTATACAATTTAAAATATAATTTTTATATTTTAAATTATACAGAATAAAATTTTGTCAAATGTATGCTTCAGTGGGTTCATGCAACTTTCCAGAAAAAGGTAGTGATAGATTTGCGTCAATTAAGATACATTGAGGTGATACTCTTATCTGATCTAGGTTTTATTAGGAATCTAAACAATTTCATATATAAGTAATTAAGAAGTTAATTACTATCTAATTGATTTATTATAACTTTTATATAGTAATGAGTATTCAACAACCTAATTAGTTTATGATTATCAATCAAATAATTTAAACTAATAAGTATTTATCTGGAATAATATTAAAATAAAATTATAATTACTACAATAAAAAGATAAATAATAATAAATTAAAAAATATCAAAATATTTAATAACATATAAAAAGTGAAATTGAGAGAGTAAAAAAATTCAAACACTATGAAAGCGAAATAAGTAATTGACGTGATTTAAAAAAAAAAAAAAAAACGAAACATCTAGCGTAAAAAGTGTCTAAATTTTTTATTCTGTATTATTATTCGTTATAAAAATTATTTCACTTTATCAATTTTATTTATTTCTATCTCTCTTTACTAACAATTACCACGGTATGTAAAGACTATCAGAGTACACTCGCATCATCTTAATCAGATCTAATATTAAACATTCTTTTATAAATGTATATATTTTTTAAATAATTGATTTATAATTCAATCTCTTAACTTAATTGATACAAATTTTAATATTATATTATATTTTGGTTTATATTAACTTAAAATGTATATTATAAAACCAATAATACTTTATTTTTTTATTTCTCATTAATAAAAATAGTATTTTAATTTAAAATTTATAATATATTTTTAAGAATTAAAATAAGAATACTTATAGAATTTGTTCAATTTTAAAAATTAATATTTATTAGATCTGCTGAGAGAAAGGGCCTACTTGCAAAAACACTCTTTTTCCACAGTTTCCATAAGAGGGTAGTGATATATACCATGGGGCACTTTCACACATCAAATCTAAGTTGTTGTTGTTGCAGACATAGCATTTATTTCTCTTACTACAATAATGAATTTACAAATGATAAAAATGTTTAATAACAGATAAAAAGTGAAATTGAGAAAGTAAAAAAGAAAGGAGTGATCTAGATTGGAAAAGGAGGGTGTTGTGTGAGTGGTGCAATGTAAAACATAGATCACATAAGCAATAAAAAAGTAGTGATGATTTTCCACACAAACTTCAAAGGCTGAAGCAAGTTTTGTGAAGTTTCATTTCCATCTCAGATAATATTGCATTACATGACAGCACTTGCAAGAGAGACACAGATAGAGAGAGCAACAAACAAACATAGAGAGACGACATGACAGCCTCATTATTCACGAGTGAGAAAGGAAGAGATGGAGCAGACATTCATTCAATTGTTTGGCGGCTGCTTAGAATAAGAAATGCAAGATTGGATAGTGGTAGCTGCTTTCTTATCGTTCTTTGATGGTTGAGGTGCTTTGTTTCTGTCGAATACAGCCTCTCCAACGTAGTGGCTGATGCTTTCTACATGGCGTTGTTTAGGATCCCTGCATTTGTTGGAGTTGGTTCCAGCATCCAAAGGGTTGTTCATCTGGGCGTGCAGATGGAGAAGACAAGAGGGAGAGTGGTTTTGTTTGCTTTGTACATGGAGAGAGTGGCAGAGTTATAGCCCAAAAAGGATCATGCTCTTAGGTGCTTTTCAACACCTTTATAAAATCTTATGTGCTTTTCAACACCTTTATAAAATCTTATAAAAAATTATATTTTTATATGGTATCATTAATTAATTTTTATAAAAGCTAATATCAATGACAGTTTCTTCAATATGTGTCTTGTAATATACAGAATTTTTTTCTTTTGGACAATGACAATGATTTCAAATATTAATAATTAGTACGACACTACTGATAGAATTAATCTAATTAGGGTTTTCAGTTTAGTCTGATTATAGCATATGAGTACATCAAATTATAAAGAGATAAGAAGAATCAGAACCTGGAATAAAAGAAGAACTTTAATTCATCATTTATTGGTTATGTCCTTCACTAATCAATGATCTCTGCAAAGAATAAAAGAAAAGAGTGTGTACAGACTCCTCCCAGGTCAGAAGCGTGTATACAAAGAATTGTCTTCTTTATTCTTTAATAGGATAGAATAATAACTAACTCTGGGCAGTTGTAGGGACTCTTCTATATATTAGAAATTAATAATGGGCTCAGCCCACCTATTATCAGTTGACCCAATAAATATTCGCACAATATAAACAATATTATTTGATGTAACCAAATAAATAATAACAATCAAATAAATAATAACAATAATGATTACATACTATTTTGGCAAATAAGTTAATCTGAACAACTTATTAATTTATGTATGTCCACAAAATAATTATTCCAACAATCTCCCACTTGGACAACATAAATTAGATCACTACATTGAAAATTAATCCAGAAAAACTCACTAACATGTGACCACAATAAAATGCCAAAATATTACAACATAGATCCAAAATGAAATATGTAAGCATCTTATCACCGCAGAAAATCACACTCGAAGGAGTGATGATATCATACAGAAATGAAACACCTACATTTCAGTGACCTTTATAAATGTGAAATATACAATTATATCCCAATCATCCGCACAAGATGCTATAAGAGATTAAAACAATCTTACCATAATAACAATTTGAGACTGGGTCCAAAATGTCTCAAAATTATACCATAACATTAATTGCGCAAATCAGAATAAACAAAATATGGCAATACAAAATAGAGAATTATATGTCTCAATCATCTGCCCAAGATGCTATATGAGATTAAAACAATCTCACCACAATAACATTTGAGACTGGGTCCAAAATGTCTCAAAATTATGCTATATTAATTGCGCAAATCAGAATAAACAAAATATGGCAATACAAAATAAAGAATTATATGTCTCAATCATCTGCCCAAGATGCTATATGAGATTAAAACAATCTCACCACAATAACGTTTGAGATTGGGTCCAAAATGTCACAAAATTATGCCATAACATTAATTGCACAAATCATAATAAACAAAATATGGCAATACAAAATAGAGAATTATATGTCTCAATCATCTGCCCAATATGCTATATGAGATTAAAACAATCTCACCACAATAACATTTGAGACTGGGTCCAAAATGTCTCAAAATTATGCCATAACATTAATTGCGCAAATCAGAATAAACAAAATATGGCAATACAAAATAGAGAATTATATGTCTCAATCATCTGCCCAATTACGACAATACAATAACTAAGGTCCAAATGGGAAGTACATATACATAAAAGAAAGAACTCCCACTAAACCAATATATCAAAAGGACCTCATTACACCCATACGGGTTACATGTTCAACAAAGACTTTAACAGTCAATCCCTTAGTAAAGGGATCTACAATTATAAACTCTGTGGGAATATGCTTAAGTATCATCCAAGCACATTAACAACAAAAGCAATATCAAGACGTGTATTAACTTGAACATACATAAGAGTGTCAACAGCGGAAGCATAAGGTATTTTTCCCTATTTGTGCAATTTTACAATTATTATGAAAACACAGATTTAGAAAACTTCTCACTCGATCCTCATAATTAGTTCCGTTCAGCTTGATCAACAAAATATTTGCATAGGCAAAGCTGGAATAGAACGTATCAACAATAGCAAATTAACCCACGAAGTTTGTTAAGCTTTTAACTACAATATCATATCCTTAAAGCTAATATCGAGAGGATACTGAAAACCTTAAGAATATAATAAACCATTCATCAAGAATTACGTTAAAAATAAACAAACCGAAGGGTAAGTTTATTATTAATATAAATCTCAATGCAACAATAAAAATAATAGTGTTTAACAACATAATAATGCACTTAACATAATTCATTTCACAAAGGTGAAACTGAAATTATTATCAAATTTATCTATTGTATTCTAAATTTGATGAAAGTAATAAATTATATTAGTATTTGACTAAATCATTTAGGGTACATTTGAATCCGGAGACGGATGCATGGAGAGCAAGGAAATGAGATGAAAGTTGAGATTAGGAAGAATAAAAAATTAATGAAAAGCGAATATTAAGAAGTAAAGATTTTCACTGTTTTTCTTCGCTAGATTGAAAGGATTTGCGGGAAAGGTAACATTTTTATTATATTTTTTATGTATAATAATTCATTAATATATATATATATATATATATTTATTATAATAAAATAAATATAATTAATCATAAATAATAATAATTAATAATAACAAAAATAATAAAAATAAAATAATTATAAAAATAAAATATTAATAATATTAATATTAAAAAATATAAATAATAATTATAATAATAAAAATAATAAAATTGTAAAATAGTATAAAAATAATAATAATTAAATTAAATTATAATAATAATTAAAATAAACTTATAAAATAATATTATTATTAACAATAATAATTTAGTTTTTTATTTTAATTTTAATTTTAAAATAATTGACATTTTTATAATTTCATTAATTAAAATAATAACAATTTATCAATCACATCCACCTAATTAATTATATCTAATTTTAAATTAATATTAACTATAATTTCATCTATTAAATTATTTTATCAATCATATCTATCATATCATTCACAAATTTTAATAAAGTTTTTATATAGTACACCTTTCCAATCTATACAAAGGAATCTCATAAGCTATACAAAGCTGCTCAAGAGGCTGTATCAGCATGTAACAATGTAAATGATAAACCCTAAATCTATTTATGTAACAGTGTAAATGGTAAACCCTAAATCTATTTAAAGAGGTATTTTGTAATTTTTAAAATCATATTTTAAAAGACTGATTGCATTTAGTCCACATAATTCTTTGATTGACTTCCACTTAAATCTTTGAATGATTTCCACATCAATCAAATTCTCTCAGGGAATGAGCCTTATGATGATGACCAACCAACTTATCTCCCATTTGGATTGGTAAATTGTGTGTCAAAATAATAGTCACACGACATACCATTTGTATTTGATGGCTCAGACAAAATTTTAGCTATGATATCTTTGTGCAAGATATTTTTCTTGCTATGACAATTGAGCCTGATCCAGAAATTGTATGCTCGCAATTCAATATGGGTTTTGACAGAGGTAGTGTGTCTGTAAAGTTAAGTTACAAAGGAACCATTATTCTTTCGCAGGATCAGGTATGCTGTGAAGTTATCCTTGAATTGTATCCAACTTATTTGTAAGTGGGTTAACAAAATGTTTGTGCATTTATTGGTTGTTTGTTTTTGTTTTCCAGGTTCTTTTGTGTAAAAAATTCCAGGTCGCGTTGCTTAGAATTCTCATACATCGTGATATAAACAAGTTGCCAATTGATTTAGACAAAAGCTATTTGGATGATATTGGTATTGACTATCTTTTGCTTCCAGCTATTGGGAAAGGGAGAAATCAATTGTGAATTGGTTAGCTATCAATTCTGTAAATGCATCTAGTTTTAAGTGCAACTATCATCAACCCAACATAATGACAAGAAGTGGTCTAGTGTGCACTTGTAAACTACAGGATGCATTGGTTTCCACTTCCCATGCTAGTGGTAAGAATTATTTCTACATCACCACTGGTGTAATGAACTTAGATGGAAACTCGCCTATGGAACTAAGGACTGGTGGAGTTACTACATACAAAAATTATTATGAACAACAGTAAGTAACTTTTTTATTTGTTTATTCTCAGGTTATTTTATCTACTAAAGTGCATTATTATTTTTTGTTTCCAATTTGCATTCAGGTATATCATAGCAATTTGAACATCAGCAGCTGCTTAAAGCAAGACACAATTTTCAAGCTAAAATTTATTGTGATGGACTCAAACGAAGCAAAGAAGGAGGTTTAATTTTATTCTGTTCCTTGATCTCTCCTTTGTGAGATTGAACCAATGATATTCAATCTTTGATGCCCATAATGCATGAAGATCTCTCTCCTTTTTGAAATAAATATAACAGTTTTGTTACATGTGTATACTAGGAGGTTGACTATGCCCATGAATATTAAAATTAGGGTTACTTGGTAATCAATACCAATTGTATTGTAGTGGAGTTTTGTTAATGTATACCTGCCATTACATGCCCTATGATTTTAATTGAAATCAGGCTTGTTTGTATGCTAATTTCTTAACATTTTTTTTTTTTGGATTAAAACTATGAAAATAGCCTCTACTTGTATGGGTGTGGCACAAAACTTTAGGCTTCTTAGTCGTTATCTCTGTTTTGGGTTGCTTGTTTCTGAAATCCAATGTTATAATCTTAATATGAATAATGCTCTGCGTATTCCCTCCCTCTTTATTTTTTCTGTGATATTATTGTTTCATTTATAATGCTCTGCGTCAGTTATGATGCCTCTTTGTGAAGCTTTACTTTATCATTCTGGTAATGTTGGCTCATGATTTTTGTTAACACTTCTCAGTATTTTTTTTGGTTGCTTCATGCTCACAGTTTTGTTGTATTTATTATACTACAATCAATTTATATTTACCACGTGTAATGTGCTCTCTAATTTGTAGTGCTGATGCCATGAAGAGTTGAGGGTATTGCATTTCTAGCTAATTTTTATCCATTCTCAGATGAATTGTCATGGTTTTAGAATCCTTCATTATTATCATTTAGATTGCATTATCATCTTGAAACATCATAATTCTGAGTTATTTTGATTTGCTTTATCATCTTGAAACATCAGAATTCTGAGTTATTTTGATTTGCAGGATTTCATACGAAATGAGCCATTTGATCCTCATGCCCGGCCATTCCTGGTGATAAGTCTGGAAGTTTTAAAATAGAAGATATATATTTAGATTGTCAGTCTGGCAAAGCAAAAGGCCACTTTTGGAACCCCTTGTCACACCAGAAACATTGAAGCTCCATCCCATTAGAGAGTTGCATGAACTATGCCAAAAAGAAAGTTATAATATTTTACTCTTAATCTAAAATTACATAATTCCATAATACTCTTCACCCTTTTACTCCAGGTAAATCTAAAAACAAATTATATTTAATGAGGTGTCATCCGAAATACACGTCGAATTGATAACATACCTAATCTAGTATATAATAAATTTGACATGTATATTGGATGATGATAACGGATTTTCATAGGAAACGAAATTTGATTATAAATTGAATCAAGATTAATTGTATTATGAATGAGCAAATAAGGAATAATGATTGAATGAATTAATAAGCATAATAACAAAGCAATTAATAGTAAAAGTGTGAATTCAATAATAATAAAGGTCTTGGGATTGAATAGTAATACTCTCCTTCATGTACATTCTTAACCTAATTCAATATCATCTTTTCCAATTACCGATCTTTGCAAATAAAATCCTTTTCAACCTGATTCCTCTAGCATTGAAATTCATAAATTAAATTACCTAGCTTCTATCCCTAGTCCCTAGCTAATCAGCATTAAGATCAGTTGTTATAAGCAGTCATTACACTATAATTCATCCCTGAACTTATACATGTAATGCGTTTACGTTTGGTTCCGAATCCAAAATGTGCTTTCCAGTCACAATAAGAATTCTAAAATAAATCAAGATATAATGAAACGTAAAACAAAAGTAATTGAATTCAATGATATCAAACCAGCGTTAAGAGTGCATTTGAAGTTGAGAAATTACATCTAATCCCAAGAAGAAGAGAATTAGCTACGTATGGTAGCCATGAAAACACAAAAGAAAAGAAAAAGAATAGATCTTGATTGCAACGGCTGCCTCCCAAGTCTCCAAAGAGTGCTAGATGATGGATGATCATGATCACATTGACCTAGCTCTCCTTTTATAACTTTCGCTTCTTTCATTAGGTCGAATTGGGTTGTTATCTCGTGATTCACGCTCCAACAGATTTGACGCGTTCAATTAGGACTTCCTTCTAATAAAATCGTTAAGTGTCGTTTAGCCCAGGTTGTTTCCATTGCTTAAGCAAAAAGTCACTTATGTCTCTTTCCTTAACTTCAACGCTTCCATCTTCTCTCTCTTCAAATTTTACCTAATTCTCTTTACAAAATAAAATGCATTAAATATGAAATAAATAATAAATAGAAACAAGATATCTAATTAAACGTAATTAAATAACGAAATCATACCAAATCTTGGTGAAATCAAACAAATACGAAATAAAATCAAGACTTAAATTGAATTAATAACAAAATCAACTAAATTAATAACAAAATCAACTGAATTAATAATAAAATCAACACAAAATATTGCATAAAATCACCGCTAATAAATGCTTATCAGACAACACCTCATCTAATATATTTTTTCTAAAATTTGCATATATCGAATTAAGTGTCATCCTGTATATGTTTTGTTAATATATACAGGACAATCTGGATTCATTATATATTAATTAACAAAGGATGGCACACCTTATTATATATTAAGATTTGTTTTTTTATATTGGATGTAGTGTCATCCGATATATAGTTTTTTTTTTTAAATATTAAGATTGAGATAGACGTAAACATGGCAGAAGACTTGTAGGTAGAAAGAGGAGCAGAGAGAAGGCAGAGAAGGGCGAGAGAGAGGGGGAGAAGGAGGGAAGAGGGAGCCATGGTGGAGAGTTGGGAGTTGAGAGTGAAAGCAGTTGGAAGTCAAAATAGGTTTGAGGGTATTGGTGTTGAGTCGCCGTGGCTTGTTGAAATATAGTTGGGTTTGGGGATGGGGTTGGAGTGGGATAAGAGAAGAGGAATGAAGAAAGGAAGAATAGTTTGTTGTTGACTTTTTTGGTAGTAGTTGACTAGATGACACTCCTTGTGTTTATCTTCTCTTCTTCTCTCTCCATAAACAAACTTAATAGGCATGTGATATACTCATGACTGACTCCTCCTTATAATGCCAAAGGACATCCATCTCTTTAGGTGGCAAACAAACAAACCAATTTCATTCGCCTACCTCTCCTTCGTTTATCCTTTCCCACCCACACAATTAGGCTACGCTTTCATCCGGTATGTATTTTAATTATTTATTTTTTATATACTGGATCTCACCCCATCAGGTTTACATTCTAAAAGGAATTATATACAGGATGGTCAATTTATGGACAAGATTCAACATGTAATTTTATATATGGGATGGGTCTGTTTCGGTATATAAAATTACATACCAGATCCTGTTTATAAATTGGTCATCCAGTATGCAATTTTTTTTACCAAGATGGAGTTAGATTCGGTATACCATTAATATATCGGATGCCTTCATTTGTTTTATGTACCTTTTTCATCATTTCTATAAGGGTATTATTGGAATTTCAGATCTTATGGAGGTGCAGGACGAGATCATGAAGGTGCAGGAAGAATCCATATAATACACAACTTGGTGTGCTTTGGTATGGATTGATCCAAGTTGTGTTCGTATGTAACATCTGTGAAAAAGTTTACTATTAGTAGTTATGTTTATGTCCGTTTTTTTCCAAAGTGATGCTGCAATTTGTGTGAAAAAGTTTACTATAAGTAATTATGTTTGTCTTTTCTAATAAAAGACGCTGCAACTTATGTGAAAAAGTTTACTATAAGTAATTATGCTTTTTTTTTTTTCCAAAGAGATGCTGCAACTTGTGTGAAAAAATTTATTATAAGTAATTAGGTTTGTTTTGCCCAAGAAAGACTACAACTTGTATGACAAAGTTTACTATAAGTAATTATGTTTGTTTTTTCCAAAGAGACGCTGCAACTTGTGTGGAAAAGTAAATTGTCATTGGCCCATGAAAACCTATTTTGATAAATGGCTATAGCAACAGAGGTTAAGGAAATGAAACGCTAATAAACCTTAAAGAAGACACCAACTACGACGGGAACGAAAAGATGAGGGAAGATCAAACAAAATGTGGAAGATGACAAACATACATCTTGAGGAAGAAGGAAACACTAAAACCCTTGAAATGAAGGTGACCAAAGTGAAATGGTAAGAAATGACATTTTTAATGGAAATACAAAGCTTGTAGAGGAAGTTCATAAAACCCAATGAGAAGGTGCTAGCTGTCGAAAACAGTGACCCACGTCACATCTAAAGGACCTATGTTGATATATGAAAAGCACGAGAAGTTTAAATGAAACAAACTCAATAAGCAGTCAAAACCTTTTCGCCTATTCGGCTCAAGGCTGAGGAGCTTGTGTCCCGTCTGGGTCAGGAGGTGAATTTTAGACCCAAATAAAATTATGGGAGGTGTGAAAAGCACTCCAATGGAAATTGAATGAATGTGCACCTACCATGAATTTGGCAGCAGTCCAAAAAGGCACAGTTCAATTATTAAATGCCAAAGCAAGAAAACTCAAACAAATTGACGTTCTCCACAACCTATGCTCGACCAAACAAATTGACGTTCTCTATAATCTATGCTCAACTAAGGACATTTCTGTTAGATAGTTAAGAATTAATATTGGAGTATCAAAATATTGACGTTCTCTATAATCTATGCTCAACTAAGGACATTTCTGTTAGATAGTTAAGAATTAATATTGGAGTATCAAAATACGATGATGAAAAGTTATAAATACAAGGCATTGGAGTGGAAAAGAGAACAACCTCAACGATAAAAAAACCTAAACAACTATAACATTATTAGTTATAAAAATATAATAAAAATAAAAAAGGTAAAAAATATATAAATAAGATCAATATATGTCAACACTCATTTTCGTTCGAGTGAAAAATATTGTTTCTGCTAATTTTTCAAAATAAAATAATTCTTTTTAATTTAAATATTGAATTTTGTTTCATTTTTTATTTTCGTTTTTATAGTAAAATATATAAAAACAAATATGGTTTAAATTTTTTCCTCTTTCTCATTTTAGGAAAAAAAACAAAAATAATTAAATACAAAAATATATTTACCATTTTTTTATGATTACCTTTATCTTTTATTAAGTTTTTATTTTCTTTACCGAAAATCAATATATATATATATATATATATATATATATATATATATAATATTTTATAAAAAAATATAATATATGATAAAAAAAAA
>Ga0209489_105862_pt1 | contig 20627 bp, 3 predicted proteins | sample SiratrowhiteBW_FD_187527 | JGI IMG/M metagenome (GOLD analysis project Ga0209489, IMG submission 187527) | Root nodule microbial communities of legume samples collected from California, USA - Siratro white BW (SPAdes) (version 2) | ecosystem: Host-associated > Plants > Roots > Nodule | place: USA...
AATCAAATCAAAACATTTTTTAGATTTAGATGAACTAAGAGGAAAGGGAAGTTTTTTTTGCTTTGCAAAATGACAAATATCACAAATGAAAGATTTATTATATTTAACAAAAGGAAATTTATTTTTTATAACATCTAAAGATTTGTTTGAAACATGCCCTAACCGAAAATGTCAAAGGGTTTCGAGATTACTAGCAGTGAAATTGATAATATTGGTGATATGTGGAGATTTGACAGGTTTGATTTGAAGGTTTTGATAGGAAGGGACCCTGAGTATATAAAGTCTACCTTGCATCTCAGCTGATCCAATCATTTTCAAGGAGGTTTTGTCCTTAATATGACAACCATTAGAATAAAAAACAATCACACAAGACAAATTATCAAATTAATTTTGCTACTGAAAGAAGGTTAAAAGTGAAGTTAGGAATATATAAAACAATAGCTAAGACATGTTCTTGATTGATAAAAACACTTCTAGAATAATTTGCAAAAACTTGATTTCCATTTGATAATTTGACAGAGATAGGATTGATTTGATGATATGAAGTGAAATGACTCAAGGATGAACAAATATGATCAGTAGCACCATTATCAATAATCCAAGAATTAAAGGAAGAGAGAAATTTATTATCAGTGTGTGTTGTTGTGTTGGAAGGAATACCAGAGATTTGATTAGAGACATTGTCATTGGATTTAGACTGTTGTAGAAGGGTTAACAATGTTTGATACTGCTCTGGAGTAAAACTAATATGCGAAGAATGCGCCTTTGACCTTGAACCTTCATGATTCTGTTTATTATTAGTACAGTCTGCTTTATGATTTTTAAACTTGAACTGAGGTGGAAAACCATGCCTTCTATAGCACGTATCAATCACATGTCCTGTCTTTCCACAATGACTGCAGACATTAGAAGTATATCGTCTTCCAAAACTACTTCTGTTAGTATCATTCATTGCTTTTGACTGATCACCAAAAATTTGTCTCTCTTGTTGTGTACCAATAGAACAAACCATATGTTGCTAAGAACTAACATGATAAGGTGAACTAAAATATTGTGAAGGATCAATAATTTCGGCAATGATAAATGTAGCAACCAGAGTTCCAAATTAGAGCTCTGATACCATATTATAAAAAATAAAGAGATGAACAAAGATGAACAAAAATGAATAAAGGATATGAGAATGAAAATATTCTCTCTGTTTTTTTGTATATTTCATCAAAATTAGAGAACTGAATATATACAATATTGTACCCATTCTAGGTATAGCTAAATAAAGAAAACAAAATAAAATTATTACAATATGATAATGTCATAAAAATAAATAAACAGAATTGATGATAATTTGATTCTACCATAAAGACAAAATCATATAATTAGTTTCCTTCTAGAAGCCTTTTATCTATATCCTCTGAAAATCTACCTCATTGTGAGTTATACCAAATTGTTGAACAACATTACTAAATTTTCTGAATCAGACCCGCTCAAGGCCATATAAAGATTTGCAAAGACAACATACTAATCTAGAAGACTACCCTTAAGCAACAAACCATGGAGTTTATCCAAATTTCTTCCTACAAATATCTATTAAGAAAAACATTTTTGACATCCAGTTGATAAAGAGACCATCTTTGAAAAGCATACATGGCTATGAATAAGCGAACAAAGGTCATGTTTGCCGCTAGAGAAAAATGATCACCACAGTTCAAACAAAAAATTTGTGCATAACCTTCAACCACAAGGAGATTGAGATGATCAATAGTACCATCAGGATAAACTTTGTTAGCAAAAGTCCATCTATAACCAACTGATTTCCCAGAAAGTAAAGGAATAAGTTCCCAAGTTCATTATTTTGAAGAAACAAACGAAAGACATGTATAAAATAGTAGAGATAATCTATAGTAACTTAAAGTAGTGTAATATGGAGATGAACTACAGGTAGAATGTATACCTTTATAGATGGAAAGGAGAAGATCAGGTTCAATTGTTAGAGTCGAATGAGACAGAGGAGTTTTCATTAGAAAAGATTCGCCCGAGAGATGATAGGAAGTTTGACAATGACTATACACTTGAATGGTTGGTGGAGGTCGGGGATCTTTAGGTACATTGGACATAACAAGATGATCACATACAACATAAATATTGACTTAAGCAAATGGAGACATAAGAGAAGAAGGAGTATAGTTACGTAGTGTTTGGATAGGTGGTTGGATGTAGACGAAGATGGATTTTAGGGGATGGATTGTGTTTGGTTTAGCTGATCCACAAATATTGAAGAGTAAAAATTTACAGGATTGGATATTATTGGATTTCTCGCTCCATGAAGAGATTTGCAGCGAAAGCCAGCTCAACATTTGTTAATTTACAAAAATATCCTTCTCATCTCTCTCGTTTTTTTGGTTTCACTGTTGTATGCGTTTGTGAGTTGAGGTGTTGCGCGAGTTGAGGTGATCATGTGTGGGAAGCTTTGTGGTGGTTTGAGTGGTTGGTTTGCATGGAGTAGCTGAGGAACAGTGTTTGACAAGAGGTTGAAGAAGACGAAAATTATGAGAGGTTTAAGAAGACGAAAACTATGAACAAGATACCTAATTGATTAGGTTAATCGATTATAACTATGCTTTGCGTCCCATAATCAATTATGGGTTTGGTTTTTCCAATTTCATCGAGTATGTGACGTTTGTTTGAGTTTCATTATTGTGTTGTAGTTCAAATAATGTGTTAGTGTAGTTGTGGCTCGTGGAGTTGAGAGGTCAATTAGTGTGTGGGGTGTGGTTAGAATGAAGAGGTAAGAAACAACATGAAAGATAAGAGATTGCAGATAATTAAAATTTTCACACCACTCAAATTAATCTTATTTAATTTTTAGTTATTTTTAACTATAAGGATAAATTTATAATCTTACATTTTTATCAATTAAAAAAAAGTCAAATATCAATCATATCTGTTACATCACTCACAAACTTTACACTCAAATCTCACCATCTATCTCTTAATCTAAACAATTCAATCCACTCCCTCAAATATTCTCAAATTCACATAAATCTACTCCCTTAAATCTACTCAAATTCATCTACCCATCCAAACAAAGCATTAAAGTAAAGGAAGACTTAGTAAATGTGACATATGCTAAAATGAAATAGCAGGTAAGAGAAAGTGAAAAATGTTTATATCCTTTTTGTGATCTAGTGAATCATAAGATGACAAATTTGTGTGACCTGACAGATAATTTATCAAGACCAAGACTAAAATTATGAATAAATCATAGACCATAATTTTAAGGGGTAAAGGATGAAGAGGTTCATGAGGAATAAAATAAAATGATAAATTTTGTTATCTAAAACTGAAGATGACATGGGATTAATGAGATAATATGTAATAAGAACAACATCACCCCAAAAACGTTGAGGAACCTCACATGGATTAAAAGAGTATGAGTTGTTTCAAGAAGATGATTATTCTTGTGCTCAACCATCCCATTTTGTTGAGGTGCATAAGCACATGTGATTTGGTGAAAAATGTCATGAAAAGTCATAAAATTTTTAAAAGAATGAGAAAGATACTCATAGGTATTATTACTATGCAAGGTTCGAATAAAAACTCTAACTTGATTTTTTAAAAAGATTAAATATAGAAAACAACTTAAAATATTTTCTATTAAAAATAACTAAGTACACCTTGAATAATCATCTATAAAAGTAACAAAATACTGAAACTCTAAATTGGACTTAACATGACTTGGTCAGTCCCCAAATATTGAAGTGAATTAAACAAAAGGGAGACGAATAACTTTATAAGATATTACTAAAAAAGTGTGACTATGTTTCCCTAAATGACATAACTTATAAGATAAACTTGATAATATGAAAGAACTCCGAACAAGTTGTTATATTTTAGAAAATTATAAGCTCAAATTAATTTATATAATATTCAATAGTTATGTAAAATTACTAACATTTTTCAATTACTACTAAAACTATATTTTATACGTTTTTACCAAAATGTAATAACTTTATTTTTACGAACTTAAATTCTTGAAAATACAGTCCATTAAATATTGAAATGTTTTAATTTAAGTCATGTAAGAAAATAGTATTTTAAACGTTCAACATATAAAAAAAATTATAAATAAAGTACTATTAATCATTTATAGTCTTATATTTTATATCTTTATTATAAAACATAGTTTTAATATCATTTTTCGTTTTAATATAAGTTGTTAAAAATTAATTTGATCCCTCAACTTTTATCTTGTTCAATATGATTCCAAATTTGTTTCAAATTACTCAATTTGATGACTTTTGTTGACTTTTGTTAAGCATATTAGTCTAACTAATGAGTGAGCAAGATCTGATACATATGTAACATTTTTCTCTAAACATTGAGAAAAGAATAAATTTGGAATTTTTGTTGAATGAGTATTTATGAGATTTGGAGAATGATTTTTTACATTGTAATAATGACAAGTGTGTTCATGGTTTTGTCTATGACATACTTTTGGGTTGGCTTTCTAAGATGAGTTGGAGTGAATATATTGACTTTCTAAAATGAATTGGGGTGAGTGAATCTTCATTGTGATTGTTTGTTTTAGGAGATTTTATGATGAGATTAAAATATTATTGTTGAACCTTTTGGTTGTTTGTGTGCAATTAAAAAAAATTGGAGTTAATTTTTCATTTAATTTAGCACCATGTGTGTAACAACTTTTATATTCTAAATTGTATGTGAAAATAAATTTTATATAAACATTTAGAGTTGTTAAGAAATATTTTTTTATGTACATGGTTATGTAAGTCTAGTAAACTTTTTATATAGGCATTTGAATCCTAACCTACAAATGTACTATTGTGAACATTGTTTTAAGTGAGAGATTATTATGAATATTTGAATACAAAAATGAGTTACTTTTCTTGATTAATTTTTCCTAACATTTTTATTTATGACTTGTATATATACATAAGTCATAATTAAAAATAACCCCATTCATTATAACTACAAGACAATAAAGATAAATATGGAGACATTAACATTAAATAACAGTGAAGCAAAACCCTTAATCTAACAAAAGAAAAGAAAAACTGAATCAAACACATGTTAAAAAAATTGCTTAGATCTCAATCCACTAATTCTGTCAAGATATAACTATTTTAAATATAGATATAGCTATTTTAAATATAATTCTATGTATTTAATTCTATTTACCAAATCATCACCTATTTAACATACTAACGTCAAAATCATGTCAATCTAACATAATGAATCAAATTAAGTTATTTTAAACAATTTTAAAACCATATTAAACAAAAGAAAAACTAAGGGAACAAATTAGTTTTTGAAAAGTTATATTGGAACTAAAAGTGATACTAAACCTAAAAATATAGTATATTAAATATTAATTTATATTTTTATTAAAATTCTTCTTAAATAGCTAAAAATATGTAAGGGCGGGTCTTGGACTAGTTTATAGTAAAACGATTTTATTTTATTTTGTAAAGTTCTGACAATATGGAACTCTTTTTTATAGTCAATAAAATTTAACTTTTAATTGACTTTCTTTAGTTGGGCTTTCCGTTTTCAAGAAAATCCCCAGTCCCCACCACCCTGAAAAGCCTAATTTTTTTTTAATCAAATCATTATTACAATTATTAATCAATTGGTGACATTTTCTTGTCAAATGTTAACATGTATTTCTTTTCGATTTCTAGATCATATTTTAAAATCAATATTTTCATATGACCCGTCCATAGTCAACATTAATAAATTTAATTAGACCTTAACTGACTAGGCATGAACTACTGTGTATATGCTAGAACTAACTAATTTTGTTTTATAAAGAATATTCTATGTGAAGAATAACCAAATTTGTAGTCACTAAACACCAAATACGTAATCACCAAACGCCACATGTGAATTTGAAGGTTAAATCATTTTTGTATTTTGACGAATAATATATTTACATATATTATGATTATTATTATTATATAGTACTCGCTGCTAATTTTTTTTATAAATTTAATACAAAAATTTATGAAAAATGAATTTTCTACCAATCTTTTTGCGAACTTACGATTTTCTACAAAAATTTGTAAAAAAATGGTTTTTGAATATTGTTCCATTAAATTGTATGTACTGTCACAATAACTATCTTCATTATGGTTCTAACTACTTTTAGAATAACTATGTCAAAATAATTTTATTAAATCTCAACCACACGCCAGAAGAAGACAAACAAAAAGAAGGGTAGAGAAAAAAATAAAATAAGGGGTACTTAAAACAGAAAAGAACTTTAAGGCAGAAACAAAGAAAAAAAAGTTTTATTCTCGTCTCTCACATTGACATATCTTATATAATATTTTATGCACTTGCCTCGTGGTCCAAAATTGATTAGTAGCATCCAAAGGGTAATCGAACCACTCATATATGCGAATACGCATATTTGTATAATTAACTATATCTTGAGATTTCCTAATTAATTGGCATTTGGCTAATATATTTTAGGTATACCTTGGGTTTTGGAATGGTGTGTGCATGATGATATGTCCATGATATATACTTTAGACCTAATTTTATGTGCTACAATAATATACATAATTTAATATCGAATTCATGTGTTCCAATCTTTGGATTGAGTATTTTTATACTTTGTGCAAAAGAGATCTCAAAGTACAAACGGATCTCTTAAACTATTCAATTAATTGGCTGGACCATTCAATGAATCCGACTTTAATCAAATTTAACTATTCCATTAAAATCCTTAACTTAATCACACTATAATTGGTTACACCTGCTCAAATATCATTACTGACCATAAATCTTTTATTCAAATTTTTAAACTCTTCAGATCCTTAATATTGTTTTTATATTGCTCATATAAAACCACCCCCTCTACGGCGCAATGTTCCACATAAGAACAATCATAAATTAAACCCTAAAAATATGAGTCTCACAAACAAAATTTTCCGACCTAAAGTTTAAAACTAGGTGGCGTACATGTTTTCTTGACACCTTTTGTCGTATAACGTAACATCGAGACAAATTGAAAATGATATCGCAAACACGAGCATGGCTAAGATTAATACGTGGATTTGTTTGTTAAGTAAGCTCTTATAGTTAATTGAGATGGCACATCTTATTTTAATTACTCATTTTACTTTTCCATTCCATGGATGCATCATGAATGTGTTTATGTGATGTGTCATTGGACCACCATGTATTGTCACGTCAATTCAAGTTCTTGTGCACGTCGCACAAAAAAAAATTGGAAGTATTTCATTGTCATACTTCCCCAAAAAAGTTATATTTTGCATTACAAGTCAATTCATAAAATATGATACGGGTACATTAGGGTTCATGATTATTGAAAAAATGTAGTCAAATAGGGTTACGTACAAGGCTAATATGTTTTTCATTATATTTCCCTTATGTCAACGAAAATAAATTTCGAATTTTGGATCTTAATAATATAATGTTATTAAAAATAAATTATTGTCACTAATTTTGAAGTATAGTGTGTTTTTTGCTCTCAAATGTATTGTAGAAGTTTTGAGGATAGTAGTGATTTTGGTTAGCACTTGGTAAGTTAGGTTAGATTATTATTTTGAACAACGATACTGTATTATGTGATTTGAGATTTGAGTGTGGTAAAAAATAATTAATTAAGTTCAAGTTTGACCTACTTTATATGAGTAATACGTGGACTTTATAATCAAGTTATAAAGTTATTTTTAGATAAAATGTGAAATATTTTAATTTAAAGTGCATTCGAACACACTTTTTCATATTTTATTTAGTTTTAATTTATTTATTATTTGAAACATGTCATTCACTTTAGTTATAAATTTTTATTTTCAAAGTTTGTGTTTGGAGATTACATATATACTAAAAGATAATATTTTTCAGTAGTTTATAAGTAGGTGTAAATTTTACCTTACAAATCGATTTTTTAAGGTTAAGTTAGACCTAAATCTATCTTTTAAGACGGTATCATAGTTTCTGGTAACAAAGTTGTTGGATCTATTTGATTACCCTTAAATATATAGTCTCATACACAAATTTAACAGTCTCGACGTGAGAAAAATGTGTTAGAGATCTTACCTCGACTAGAGATAAAACTTTTCAAAATAATTTATAAATAGATGAAAATATCTCTTTAGAAACTGATTTTATAAAGTTAAGTTAAGACTTAAAGTCTAATTATTAATAATATCATCACAAGTTTCATAGTGCAATTTAAAAATAAAGTATCATTTTTATCTTTATTTTTTAATGAAAAGAAGAATTTTTCCTTGTAAAATTTTTATAAATAAGACATCCTTTGATGTTCTTCCTAGTTTATAGATCTTGATGTTGTCTCTTAATCTAGTCATATTAGCATATTTGAGAAATAATAGTGTTAATTTTGGACAACAATGAATAAGTTAGGTTAAGCAAATGAAGAAGAATAAATGAGAAAGATGGGAAGTGGTGTTGATTGTGGAGGGTATTGAAAAGATATAATTGAATTAAAAAAGGGTCGATGAGATAATATAAAGCCTTACAATAGGGAAGAAAGTGGGAGAGGGGGCCATAAATGATCTTTGCAATATGTGTTGTTAATTTTCTCTACCTTTCTTTTCAAAATCTTCACCCACGAGTACTGACAAAACAATATTGAAAATCCCTCAACTCATCTTCTCATACATATTCATATTTCATTACAATGAATGTACCCGTACAATGATAACCCTATTATTTTGTTTTATTTTTATCTTAGAGTTTAAATTTGGTAAATGCACATGTTTGTGTTTGCTAATCCCAAATGTATGATTTTTTGCTAAGACTAACAAATTGTCTTTATTCGTCTGTGCAGTACCTATAGCTATATCTTATTTGTAGTGTCATGCATGGCCTTTCCAAAAACCAATGATAGTTGCGTTGAATATAATAAAAGGATATATTTATTTTATGACTCAATCTTGAATATTGATATGTAAATTGATTAATTTAATTTTTATAAAATATTTAATTTAGGTTAGATTCTCGATATGTAAAATCATTTACGTCAGATTAATTACGATATCACAGATGAAATTAATCTTTAAATAGGAGATAAAAAAAAATCATCGGTTCTTTCTACAATATATTAATTTTACAACAAGAGCATTCATACCATAAATTTAAGCTACGTAAATATTAAAAGAGCTTATAATACTTTTAGTGTCTGTTTTTTCTAGAATTGATTTTATCTTTAATTTTTAAAATTAATAATTTCTGTCTCTATATTTTTAAAATACTCAAATTTTAGTTAAAGCTAAACAAAGGCTTTTCTATCGATACAAAGACCAAAATTTTAAAAAAATATATATAATTTTTGAAGAATTAAAATGGCTGTCTCTCACTCAATATAATAATAATAATAATTATTATTATTATTATTACTATTATTATTATTATTTATTTATTTACTTTTTAAAATGTGTCTTATATGAAATATTTTTGAATGGTACTCTAAAAATAAATTAATTTCTTCTTATAAAAACGCACATATAATAAAAATAATTGTGAAAAAAAAATTAGCGAGGCGAAATTTAATCGGATTGTAAAACTTTGAAGGCCAAAGGAAAATTGTACCTAAGTTTACAGAAAATTTTACTATCAACTAGAAAATATATTGTGATTGACATGATTTTAAACAATCATTATAAATATTAATGAATTTGAAATATATAATAATTTATAAATAGATGGTCACAAAATCATCAAAATGGTACAACTCAACCCATGTGGCTGTGGCTGTGGCCTACAGTAGTCAAAAATGCTAAAAATCTTAATCAATATTAATTCATGGAGTTAAATTTTAATAATTTGACATATTTTTTAATGATTTGATAGTGACTAAGATGAAGATATTTAAGATTGAATTTAAAATACCATGACCAACACCAAATATAATATATTTTCTTACATTGAGTTGAACATACTTTGATAGAGGTAAAACTGAAAATACTACTCAAAATTTAGTTATGGATAATTTGCTTTACGTTAACTTTAGTCTATTTTATTAGAAATTATTTTTAATATACTTTGCTTAACATCGAATTAAAGATATTTTTGTTTCAAACTAGTTTTAAAATATTTGAACTAAAATTTAGTAAATAATAGTATGAAAAAAATTTAGTTAAAAAGATGTGTCTAAAATAGATCAATATAAAGATTTTCTAACTTAAATCAAATCGTAGACATATTGATTAAAGATAAAAATATCATATCAACTAAATATGTTTTGATTTATGCTAAAGTAGAAATGACTTGACTAAATCAAAATAAATTGGCTAAGATTAATGGCAAATTATTGTGACTAATATAAAAAAAAAACTATTTAGAGATTAATTTTTAGTTACCATATGGAATAGTTACTAATTGTGACCAAAATATGAAATTAGATTTTGGTTGCTAAATAACTACAAAATAAAAGTAATAATTGAATTTAGTGATTAATTGGTATCTTACTTTAACTACTAAGATTTTAGTGACCTATACCATTAGATTCTAAATTAGTCTTTAACTTAATTAGATATTAATTTAAAATCTAATGTATAGGTCACTAAAACTTTGGTAGCTAATGTTAATTATAGATTATCTTGACTTAATTGATTATTGAATTCAATCATTACTTTTATTTTGTAACCAAAATTTAATTTAGTAATTATTTTTATCACAATTAGCAACTATTTTATTTGGCAACTACAAATTGGTCTATAAATAATTTTTTTCTTATAGTGTTTGGATTCTATATATGGGTATGCACATAGAACAACACTTGTTACGGATAACTTGATAACTTATAGATTAACTGATACCTTCAGGAAATTAGTCTCACAATTTCGATTATGAGAAATTGTTTGGTCCAATCCTAGATTCAAGAACTTTTCATTATTATATAACCCAAATAAAATGGTTCCATTTTGCATATCGGATTCGTTCACCACCGTCACTCCATCAAGATATCTCTTCACAATGCCTCATTGTTGGTTTGTTATGATGAAGGGGATTGAAATCATGATATCATCTATGGATACAGCAAATTGAGTTGTATCCCATTCCTTGAAGGGAGAAAAAAAAAGTGAAAGGGAAAAATAATATTTGTTATAAAAGAGAAAAAAAACACTAATTTTATTTTTCTAAGAAATAATATTAAACATGATCTCCGTACTATTTTAAAAAAGCGCATTAAACTAAACGTAACAAACTATATATATAATATGATTTTACCCTATTTAAATGAAAAAAAAAATATTTGAACCAAATTAAATTAATCTTTTACTATTTATTTTGAATTGGATTTTATAGTTTTTAATTTTGTAATTTCAATTTTTCATTAAAAATGATTTTTATTTTATTTTAAATCAAGTTATATAAAAAAAAAAAGCACCACCTAAAAGTGAGTAAATTCCTTATGTTAAATAAAAATATTTCATTCATTGTAATCCTTCTCTAAAATTATGCTTCTATGTATTTAAAAAATTTAATGATTTAAAAACTAAATGTTATATCTAGTAACAGCATCTCATTATCATTAGAAAACCAAGTGGCTATAATTACCTTCCAACTCTATCATAATATATGACGTGTATGTAGACATCATAAGCTACATATGAAAGTAAAACTAAATAAAACATATATCTACAGTTTAATTCATTTGAATTTATTGTAAAGTTTCAAAACGAACTAAAGAATTTAGTTTATTTAGAGAGAGAAAAAAAAAGCTAAAAAGAATTGATTTTGTTTGAATTATTTAGGGTTCCTTTTGCGATGGCAATTGAATAAGGTTGGGTGGACATAGGCTTAGATCGGGTCTAACAATAACGATGTAGTTTGTTTGTTGGGAGAGTGAGAATTGCGTGACAGATTGTACAGCATGGATCAAACACCAAACCTTGTCGGGGAATCAAAGCCTACCAAAGCGACCAAATTGGGTAAAATGAAGAGTAATAGGTTATGATTATTTGGTTTCCACCACTACATTGTTGCAGGGTTAGCCCCCACACACATGTATATGTTATGTGCTACGTTATGTTATGCTGTAGTTGTACTTCACCAACAGAACCTTCTCTTCCTTCTACTACTATAGAGTTTAGATTTTAGACTTTAGACGTAGAAGAAGAGGGAGGGTTTTGAGTTGAGTTGGGTTGGTGGATGAAGAAGAGAATCAAAATGGGATTAGACAGTTGGTTTGTTTGTTTGATATGCCTTACATTATATTACATTACATGTGATTCCCAAGATTTTTGTCTCGAAACTTTCCACACCTATGCCCCACCACGCATTCCATATATCACCATCACTTCTAATATTATTTTATTTTCATTTTCAAATACTAACTTTGCTAATACTTTACGTGTATAGCCAAAAATTATATTATCATATTGTTCGACTTTGCTTTAATTCGCAGACAATTTTCTTTTTCCTTTTTTTTCATTTGCTCGAAACACATTATTTCACTAACTTGAGATAATATAGATCAGCACATTATGGTTAGTTAAGGACAACGAAGAATCAAACCAATAATTTATTTAGTACCAAGAAAAACGAATGATATACTTCCTTTGAAGATCGAATCTTTCTTTTCAATCACATAGAAGTAACGGTTATGTTCTAATTGCTACTGGCTAGACTAGAGAATGGTTTGATAATGTAGTTTTGTTGATGTTGGTAAAAATTAAATTTATATATTTCATAGAATAACAATATGTATGAGAAGAACACAATAAAAAAAATAGTTCAATGGTGTTATTTCAAGTGTATATGAAATGTGTTTGATGCTTAAAGAAATCATTGTCACATTTTATAAGAGAAATAATTTTTACTATACTAATGCAAAAAAGAGTGAAATATCGGTAGAAAGTAATTACGATCAAGAAGAAAGAAAGTATTGCATATATGAGACGTTGATATTTTTGTAATAAAATATAACATTTTGATTATGGATAGAGGAAGAACGACGACATCATGTATTCATGAATATATATGATGACATGTTTAATAAAAAGTGTTATCGTCATAGCATAGGATGATTGTTCAACCTAAAAACTATTATTGTTTCTACTATTTTATTTTTTTCATTTATTTTTTAGTTTCACTGTTCTTTCCTCTTCTTGCTCTCCTTTTCTTCTCTTGTTGGTGTTGCCTTTTTTTGTTTTTGTTGAGAGTAAGTATTTGTTGGGCTCTTTTGCATTTAGTTCATATTTTAAATGCATCATTGAGTCTATAATGCATCATTTAGTTCATTGCACCACTTTTATTTCATGTCACTTGAAGACTAATATGAAATATAGCCTAAATTTTGTGAAAATAAGAAATATTAACTAATAATGACAAATTAATCAACATTAAAAAATGAGTTTTCCTTAATAAATTAGGACACACCTTGATTAGAAAAGTGAAACTAATAATCATTGAAATGTCACATACATATAACACCTAGCTATGGATTGAAGTTTGACTAACAAAGCTCATATAACTTATGAGTATTAGAGAGAGTGGAGGAGTTTTTATAGTTTGCACAAAAAAAAAAATATATTTGCACAGTAAAAGTGGGTAATTTTAGGTGTTTGTGTGTTAATTACTTAAATGGAAGAAAGGTGGGGCTTGAAATTAAGGAGCATCTTATGTGAGTTTCTTAGAAATTATACCATATGGATATGGATTGTGATTTGTCCAACCTCAAATCAATGATTCAATTTATTAAAGTATGGAGGATTGGTTGGAGGACATAATTCTTCATGTTGGAGCAAACTTGTTTGCACAAACATGTGTATGAAGAAATAACTACTAATGTAGAATTCCATTTTACCCTTATTCCACTAAGTTCACACAATTATTGACAATGTTAAAGTTGGTGAATTTGAAGGCAAATAATGGATGCATTGATATAAGCTTTATGAAATTACTTTAGTTGTTGAAAGACATGCTTTTAGAAGGAAATAAGTTACTCAATAGTAATTATGCAATGAAGAAGATACTTTGTTAGATTGGCACGGAGTATAAAAGGATAGATGCATGCTCTAATGATTTCATATCATACAAAAAAAAAGTTTGAAGAGTTCAAAAGATGTCTGAAGTGTGGCTTATCACGTTACAAAGTGAAAGATAGTGAACAAGATGATAGTGATGCATGTGGAAAGGAGGGTCCTTCTATTGTGTCCATTATGCATGTGGAAAGGAGGGTCCTTCTATTGTGTCCATTTGATATCTTTCAATAATTTCAGGGATCAAGCATTCTTTTGCAAACCCAAATGAAACTAAAAACCTTAGAAGACATGCCAAAAATAGGAAATGTGATGGATTGCTTCATCATCCACCCAATTTTTTATGGAATGAAAGAACTTTGATAATGAGTTTCTCAAGTTTAGAAGTGACTCAAGACACTTTAGACTTGGACTAACTACAAATGAAATGAATTTGTTCGGTGGTCCCTTTTACTAGTTATTTACAACTCACCTCCAACATTATGCATGAAACGTGAGTACATTATATTTTTCATGATGATCTTTGATAGGAATTGAAATACTAGATGGTTTTGCAAATGATATTTTCTAAATGCATGTTATGTTATTTTGTACTATTGGATTGTCATGCATGCATAATCTTGGCGGGTTATAATGTTAAGGGTCATAAATCTTATCTTGTTTGTAAAGAAAAGACAAATTGTGAGCACTTGAAACATGGGTGGAAGACAATATATCTTTAACATCAAAAATTGTTTAAAAAATTTTATTATTATGTAGATTTAGAAAAACTTTTGATGGACACAAGAGAATGAGGATCCACCTACTCCTTTAAATGGTGTTCAAGTTTATGAAAAAGTTAAGAACATATTGATGTTGAAAAAAAAAAAACACCAGAAGAGGAATATAGAAGAACATGTTCTTTGATTTACCCTATTGGTGTAAGTTAAATGTTAAACATTGTATGAATATAATGAATGTGGAAAAAAATGTATATAATAACTTAATTAGAACAGTTCTTAACATTAAAGGGATGATAAAGAATGGTCTGAATGCTTATTTGGATTTAATTAAGATGAATATGGGAGAGTATTTAGCACCAACATAGGTAGGTGGATGCAACTATTTGTCCCTAACATGTTATACATTTTGAAAAAAGAGAAAACCAAGTTTTATGAATGTCATAAGATTGTAAAAGTACCATAAGGATACTCTTCCAATGTTAAGAGCATTATATATATACAAGATTTGAAACTAGTTGGATTAAAGTCTCATGATTATCATGTATTGATGCAACAATTACTACATGTGGCTATTGGTTGAATATTACCAAAAAATGTTAGAATACAATATAAATAGATTAAGTTCATTCTTCAATTTGATTGTAGTAAATTCATTGACCCACAAAATGTGGATGAACTTGAATAAGAAATTATTGTTATCACCTATTTGCTAGCCGTGAGAGGACACCGTTGATGAATGACGATAACACGGATGTGGCCTTTAGACCAAATACTGAATGTTTTAACGGCTATCTCAATATAGTAGTTGTGAGAATATTTCTATACAAATTTCATCATGGAAGCATGTGGCAAAGGTGAAGAGGAACATCAAATGGTATGATATATTAGTAAAATTTATAATCATTGTGCTATATTGTAATTACTATATTAAATATATGTTTTGATTATTGTTAATAATTTCTACTTTGTTGTTGCACAAATCCATTATAATATTTCCAATGTTGGGATGAGATTGAAGATTCTTTCTTCAATCACAAAGAAATGACATCAGTTTAAGTCTAAACTAAGGACAACCTATGTTTTTGTTGCAAGGATAGATGAAAATCCTTGTACCAAATACACTATGATTTATGAAGAAATTTGCACAAAATTTGTCAAAAACCATCGGAAAGAAAAATGGGAGGTTAATATGATTGAGTTTGTTTTGTATATAATGTTATACTTGTCATTATTATTAACTAAAGTTGGTGGTTACAAGTTGTGAGAAAGAAAACTCATGTTATTCAAGCTCATATCAAACTAATGAGTTATGATGACAGAAAAGTAGACAACACAAAGCTTATCTTCTAAGTTTTAGATGTACTTATATAAGAAACATATATACTGTTACGTGTTAGTTTATGTCGCATGATTCTCTTGTCAAGTGAAATACATGTAACACTTTTACATTCTTATGAACATATATTAACTATTGTCATTAGATGATTCATACACCTGGTTAAGTTTGTGTTGCCAAAGTACATATAACCCTTTTACATTCTCATGAAGATATATGAATTATTGTTATTGGATGATCCAAACACCTTGGTTAAGTTCGTGTTGCCGAAACAAGTGTAGGGATTCCATCTTATTTTAGAACACCCTCATGTTATATCTTAGGAGAAATTTAATTATAATGACATCTTATTGAAAGATATAGATAATTAAAATTTTAAAAATAAAATACATTTTTATCTATCTTGAAAATCCAATTATAATGCATAAAAAGCAAATATACAATTTAATCTTAAATAAGAAATAAAATTAGAAGTCATTGCTTAATAAACTTTACTTTTGCACTATGTTTAGATATAAAGAAAAATAATAATAAACTCTTATTTTGATTTTTGAAGGTGTGAAACGTTTTTATAATAATTTTTTAAAATAAAGATATACAAAAATCTAAAAAATGAAAATTTGTGAAACCTTGTTATAATAATATTTTAAAATAAAGATGTAAAGAATATAGAAGACAAAATTTGTTGGTCGTGTTAATTCAATCATATTTTTGTTAGGCAATAGCAATAAATTATAAAGTTTAGTAACTATAATGATGGTAACCTACATGCTTTAAAGATTAAAATATCAGTGATATTTGACAATTTTTGATTTAAAAAGTCAGTACGTGTGTAACTAAGTTATATTTTATTATTTGTATATATAAAAAATTGATAAAAAAATGTTGTGAATGATTATTCTTTTGTTTATAATAAATATAAGAAAAAATAAATAAACGTGTTTATGTTAAATGAATTTTTAAATATAATAGTAAGTAAATATATTCATGGATTTACCATTTCAAACACCTTTTCTTTTTTTTCTTTTTTTGTGTGAGATAAGAGAGAGAGAGAGAGAGAAAATTACGTATGTTTGATCATATTATTTTACCCCTCTCCCTATTTTTCTATTCACGATCCAGTGACAAAAAGATTATATTCTCTTGTTTCTCTTTTCCTACTTGTCTTGTTTAATTTTCTCTTAAATCAAAGATTCAGATTTGAAACTTTCTAGAAACACCTTATTGTCAACGTTATGGCTAACATTTGACCTAAAATTTGTTCCATACCCAAAATTAGAGAATGCAGATGGTGTCAACTAAAATGAACTGAAAAAAAAAATTGTAGTTGTAGATTTTTTTATTAATTAATTAGAAAGAATAAAATAATTACTCTTACAAAAATAATATTCTTTTATAAACAAAATTTGTGAAAAAAATTAACAAAATATATTCCTGAAGCTAGATACTTACACGTAATATTTTTAATATTTCATATCAAACACACAAGAAAACTAATATTACTGTCAAAATAGAAAATAAAACTTTTTCCGCTAAATATTTAAATGTTCCTTATTCTATTTGGTAGGATTATTAATCTTCAATTTTTATCCTTACATATCACTATAATTAATTAATTAAGTTGTTTATGTGTGTGTAATTATATGAAATATGTTACATTTAAAGCTTAATACAAATAAATAAAACATATCTAAGGACTCCAAAAATAGAAGAAATTTTAAAATTTAGAGATTAAAATTACGGATTACAAATTTAAGGGGATCAAAATTGCAATTCACTCTTAAATTTTTGTAAAATGAAACTTACTAAATATAACGGTATTAATATTAATTTGAAACGTTAAAGTTGTTAATAATTTGAGAGCACGTAATTAAATTCAAATACAAAACTTCTTTACAGTCCCTACATTGGCATTGATTAAATAATGAAGTTTTATGTTTTCACCATAGCAAATATAGCAGCATCTCACACCAGAACATTGAATAGGTTAGTTAGGATGAGGGATGAGGAAAGAAAAATGTGGAAGCAAATATAGGATTCTAAATCCAGTACTATACTATTGCTTTCAAGATCAATAATGATATAGGATTCGCTCTCCTGCACTAAATCTTCTCATTAATTAGTGTAACAAAAAACACTGTTCATAAATCATCCATCAAGTGGTTTCGATGACTTTAATGAATGTATGTTGATGCTTTTTGAACATCAATGGCAGCAAATGCTGAGGAAAACCTAAAAGTTTTGGTCCCCTATTCCATGGAAGAGTGCATGTGAAGATGCATGAGAAAGGAGGACCCCCCTTTCTCCTCCTTTTCTCACTAGGGTTTGCTGATCTGAGCTTGCGTCTGCCTAGGTTTAACCTAAAAATAACACCTTTTATAACCGTTGACCTTTAGTCTTCATTGTCTATTACTCATCATTAATTCTTAATAATCAAAACTTAATTATCAATAAGACTGTGTTTAGTCAAACGATTACTCTTCCTAACGTGGTAAACCAATCATTCTTATTAAGAGAATAATTTGCTATCAATATTTGACTCTGTCTTAAGTATAATTGTGTTTGAAAAATAAACAAGCTAATTTTAATTTGTGTTTATTTACTTAAAAATAATTACTATTTGTTTTAAAAAATGAAAAATAATGACAGAAAAAGTAAACTTCTAAATTAAACATATTAAAATATTCATTTACTTGCTTACTGGAGGTTTAATCTGTCAGCTCAATTAATAATATAACCAAAATAAATTATATAACTGGGATCAATTTCATCTTATTGGAATGATCATATTTTATAGAATTGAGTTAGATATATTCAAATTTTAAAATAAATACTAAGATTTATCTTAATGATCGATGTTCAATCCATTAATGCGCGAAATATTCGTTCGTAAATACTAAAGGTAAGTTAAAAATTTGTATTAGTCAAGTAATTAATGATATCATCAAATAAATGGAAAACTCTCAATTTACAAATAGTAATATCTTTACACTCAAATTATAAGATTTTTAAAGTGATTTTTAAGGATACAATTATTTACGAAGTAGAATTATAATTTTAATTCTATCATATTAAATATAATTAAGGTTTAAATTAAAAAATGAAAGACGTCACTATTACATACAACTGTGGCCAAGTTAACAACACAGAAGGCAAAATGATTAAATGTCATCAAGAAATTGTCATAATAATAGACAAACGATAATGGTTTATGAAATATGAAAGAAATAAAATATAGCATTAATTTATACATAGACATGATTAATCTTTAAAGTTTACTAGATGTAATATATTGTTTAAAAAAAATAGAACCATAATTCAAACTAAAGCTCTTATATACAACACATTTTGCAGATCCTCGGATATTTTTAGTTAAAATACAAATTAAAATAATAAAGCAAACTTCGTCTCTTTGAACATACGTTTTTGGTTAAACAAAAATACGAGAATATAAAACATAAAAAAAAAAAAATGCTTTGTCAAGGATTTTGGCTGAAATACCTTTCAGTCCATCTTTTATTGTTTATCCTTTTACTTTCTATTTATTCGATAAAGCACAATCGAAATGAAACAAAAATAAACGCGTGAACATATTTTACACATGAAACCAAAATGTTGCCATATGCATGAATACTAACAGGTCCTTTCTTTGAAAAGAAAAAGGCTTAAATTAATGTTTATTGAGTTTAAAATGTTGTATAACTTAGTCAATGAATTTGTGTAAAGAGGTACATATTTTATCATGAATGTTTTTCTTATGAATGAAGCAAATTTATAATAGCTAGTGGAATTAGATTTAGTTAACTCACAAGACAATTTTAGGTGATACACAAGTGATTTATTTTAAACAACATCTTAGATTACATGAAAAATAAAAGTACTAAGAAAAAAAAAAAGCAACTTCTTTACGAGATAAATGGATGAAATTTGAATATGGTATCTCTAGGGAAAAAAACCTATAAGATGGTGACAAGAAAATAAAAGATAAAGTCAATCTCGATTCTTTTTTAGAATATTCTTGATCTATGTAGTGAATAAAGATTTATGTTTTCCACGTAGCTGATTTGCGACAGAATTATATTCTTGTGTGAAAATCATTTCCGTCACTAATATGCATCTAACTTTCTGGGATCTTTCGACAAAATAACAAGCATGGACGATGGGCAATGAGTTATCAAGAGCAAGAACAATGAATGATGAACATTCCACCATGCTTCCATGAAAATTTGTATAAATTGGTATGAACATTTGACTCTGAAATTGAAAAAATGGGATAAAAGAAAAACAAATTTGCATTGATTCATTCGTAGTCTTGGTCTTGGTCGTGAAGCGTGGCCATAATGAAGGGGAGAAAAGAGGGAGAAGACATTAGAAGATTTAGGTGAATTGGCCCACTAGTTAGTGCCTTTTCACTTTATCGTTTTCTCGCATGTGCCCCGTTTTTTCTCCCTTCACCATCAATACCTTCATGCCATCTATCTCATACCATGAAGAAAAAAAAAACACAACATTATGCGCAAATGTTGAATCGAACCATGTAACAAACGATATAGTTTTTTTTTTTTTTTT
>Ga0209489_105869_pt1 | contig 20594 bp, 7 predicted proteins | sample SiratrowhiteBW_FD_187527 | JGI IMG/M metagenome (GOLD analysis project Ga0209489, IMG submission 187527) | Root nodule microbial communities of legume samples collected from California, USA - Siratro white BW (SPAdes) (version 2) | ecosystem: Host-associated > Plants > Roots > Nodule | place: USA...
TTTTTTTTTTTTTTTTTTTTTTTTTCTAGATAAACAAACTGTTGAAAACTGCTAGTAAGAGCTGGAGCTTTTGTCTCAATCTTATTTGACTATTTCACTGATTAGAACAGACAAAAAGTATCTTTTGTTTCGATTTTCCAATTAAGTTTGAAGTCTAATAGCATTTTCTTTGTAAATTGTTTCTTTTAAGTTCTTCTACAAATTTTAATTCTTGGTCTTTCTAAAATATTATAATTAACAAATAAATTATTAATTGATATACTTTCATAATTTTACTTTTTATTAATTGATATGACAAATAAATTATGATTAAAGTTATAAATTTATCATCTGACATACTTTCATAAGATACATCCTTAATGACAAATCATTTGATCAACTTATAATTCTCTGGAATTTGATCACGTTCATTATTGTACAATTTATTTTATAATTTTGTGGAATTTGATCATGCTCTTTTGGACAATTTGTTTTATTGCTGTCTTCCAGTAATTTTGAACATATTTTATTTTATCACTTCAGCGCGGTTGTCTTCCAATTTACGAATTAGTAAGATCTGCTTAATTTATTCATGAAATTTGTCCAATGAAAAGCTACATGGTAAAAATTGCAATTAACCGTGCCTGCCTGTCCTTGTTGCTGATATTTTAAAGCTAAATGGTAACATACTCTTCTATGCTCCAACATCTTATGGACCATGATAATGGCATCCAAGATTCTATGCTCCAACATCTTATGGACCATGATAATGGCATCCAAGATTCAAATAAATCAGTGAATGACTGTTTTTCAAACTGTGGTTGTGAACATGTGAATCAAAGCACATGTAAATCAGTGAATGACTGTTTTTCAAACTGTGGTTGTGTACATGTGAATCAAAGCACATGTCCAGCATAACCATTACGTTTTTTTGTAGCCTCTTCAATTGGTGATGATGTTCGTGTTGTTATTGTACACTCAACTGGAAATTGATGGACATGTTAAGAGGTTGGGTGTCATATATCAATGAATGAGGTACTATTTTATCAAATGATTCTGTTAATTTTGTGTTATACACTATTTAATTATATGTTCAGATGCTATAAATAATTAAGCAATATTACATTATTGTTTTATATAGACAAAAAATCACTTACTCAAGCCCTACCAATGCATAACTCAAACAAGCAACTACACCAAACAATTTTTTGCATAAAGTAGAGCCAACTACACTTACTTTCTAACAATTCCACCTAATATCACTTTCCAATTCCCAACCATTGTCAAAATCACCACCATCAACACAATTATAATTAATTTGTAAGATTTTTGTCTCCAATTTTTCAAACCAATACCACGATGTCAGCAAAGGAGAATCTGGAATATTTGGTTTGTATATAGTAGATGTTGATTCTGACATTTGCCTGAGCACAAAAATGGGGAAGAAGAAATATTTTAAAATTAGGGAAATGACTTAGTTTTTTTGAATAAAATAAAATAAGTTGGGATCCACCAGTAATATATGTTTTAAGCATGTCTTAATGCCTTGAAGAAGCGCTTTGGCATAGTGAAGTAGTTGATGATAGAATTTCATGAGTGACGAATGAAGGAGCTCAGGTATTTTTGATACTAATTTTGCCTAACTAAAGGTCGTAATCATTCAAGAGTTTCCTGGTTTTCCCTAAACCCTAGAGAATCCCTAATTAATCCCTGAACACCCATATGAATTTTCCTCTAAAATATGAACTTTGATCCATGTACTCTTACCACCTTAGCCTTTCATTCTCATTACATTGGAATCATGCAAGAATTATCATCCCAACATGGGCCTCCTTGCCTTAGAATTTGCATGACCCACAATGAATGTTAGTTTCAATAACAGGGCTCCGATTATTATAGTTTTTTAGTTTGAAGTTCAAAAAGCGAAACCCATTTTCAATTTTATAACTTATACTTTCATTCATTTTCTCCAAAATTCAAATGTTAATGTCAAATCTTAAATCCAGGTCATACTATCACTTTTCCTTGTCTTAATTCAAACTCAAGTGCGGATAAGACTGGGGAGGCATGATTGACAGGGATGATAAGTATATGGGTACATATTACGAGGAACCATAACGATAATCATTCATGATAACAACTACTTCCCTCCTTATCATTTTCTGAGTCATTTAAGTTTTTCTTAACAATTTTTAAATTTAATAATTTAATTAGCATGTATTTCTTTTAATACAATAATTACAATTTTATTAAAACGTTACATTAAATAAATATTTTACACCAGACTAATTTTTTATCATTAACCCTAAATCAACTAGGTGAGGAATATTGTTTAAAAGTAATTGGCGTCTTGTTAGCTGCATAGACTAATTAAAGTTGTAAAGAAGTAAAAATTACAAAATAAAGGAAAAGAAAATGTAGAATGTGATAAAATATACATTAGAATTAAATTTTTGAATGTATTTTAGTATCTGAAACTCCATAGGAATCAAGATAGCGCAGTTACACACTGAAATAGAACAGAGTGGCGACATCAATGAGCGTGGGAAAAGAGATTCAATTTGCCCTTTGAATGGATATATTAATTTCTTTTTTATTCACTTTCACTTTATCTTGATTCATGAGCATTAATCAATATTCTATACTACATCATGGAGTACAATTTGTAAAAAGTGATCAAGACGAGTCATAAGACTTTTGAATAGAAAATAAGTCAAAATCACAAGGCATAAACAGAGTTAAAGATTAATATTTGGCAATATGTTCCTTTGTAACAAACAAAAACACACAACCCAAATGGCACACAATGGACAAAAGTAAATTATGTACAGAAGAAAGAAGGTGGCAAAGATTAAAACATGATTTATACGTTTCGGGTGGTTGGATTTGGCTTCTTCACAATCAAAACTGGGCACTTAACGTTCTGTGCACAGTGATTACTAACACTTCCAAGGACAGCCCTGCCACCATTCAACATCCAAAACTTCATCAACTGAATATACACCAATCAAACACTTCATTTTCTTAAAATGGTAGTTTGTGGACTCACCTCTTGATGAGACCATAGCCATGGCTTCCCATCACCAAGATATCAGCACCCAACTTCTGAACCATATCACATATCACGTCTCTCGGATCGCCATTCTCCACCCTTGTCTCCACCTTAATTAACCACATCACATCACCCGTTTCATAACAATCACAAAATTCAAAAGCAAAATAACCGAAAATCATGAGTTCATACAAGATGGTACATTTTCAATATTGTTGCACAATTTCTTGGCTTTCTCCAAGACAGAATCGGCCACTGTCTGCCCATACCTCTCCATGGCCGCCGTTACGTCAGAGGAAAACAAATATCCTAAAAAATTGAGAAACACAACACATAATTAGTTAACCAACATAAACAAAAAGCAAAGCTTGTTTTTTTTTTTTTTTTTTCTATTAGTCCTATGTATGACTATAATACCTGTGCCATCGAAGGCAGAGTAAACGACACGAGGGGGTTTGACGTAGAGAAGAATGAGGGTGTCTTTGGAATTTTGAAAAACAAGGTTTTTGAGGCACCATGAGAGGGCGTGCATGCTCTCCTCGCCTTCATCGACTGCAACCAGAATCCGGCGTTCTTCTTCTGCCATGTCAGCCGTTGATTCGAAAAGCTTTGAGATCACGACAAGGTTCAACAAAGGATAATTGTAAACTATGATAAGAAGAAATATATGGGTGTATTTATATCATTTCCTTTTCAGTTGCCACGTGTCCTTATTATCCAAAGGTGAGTTCACATAAAGAGATGAATCTGTTGGCGGTTCTGGGTTCGGGTTTCTGGTATTTCAACACAGTGGGCTTTTTATATCCAGCACTCATTATAATTGTCACCATTCTACCTTCTAGAGGCTGCCACACATTCTTCCGTCTTTTGAGACAAGCCCACTGAAATTCTTAAAACCTCAATGTAATAATTACTTATATTTTATTATAAATTATAAATTATTAAAGATTTACGGTCTATTACTAAAGATTTTGATATTTTTTATATTCTAAATAATATGTTTGATATTTTTGTTTCTAAAGGTTTTTTCTTTAAATTGATATTTTTTTTAAACTAATAATATATTACGATTAAATTTTTTCATTAAAGTAATTTCTTGTTTATTTATGTTATTTATCTTTCTCATCTTAATTAATTGTGGATATAAAAAAATTAGTTTTATACTATGTTGGAACCGATGTAGATACAAATAATGGAGAAAGTTTTGGACACATAACGTCAGTTGAAAATAGAAACAATAACTATAATATCGGTTCAAGCTAGAACCGATATAATATAGGACTTTTTATGTCAGTTGTTAGCTAGCACTGACGTAAAGAGTGTTCTATTACATCGGTTATAGCATACAACCAACGTAAAAAGTCATTTAAAAAAAATAATAATAGTTCATAAATCTTTAATCGATACAAGAAAACACCACAATAAATTTTAAAATTTTCTAGTAAGTATAAATATGTGAAATAAAATGCTACAATCTAAAAAAATAACAAAAAATAAAAAAGAAACCCTAAACGATGAAATTTTGGAATTTCGAAGGCCCAACCGTCTTTGGCTGTTGGCCAGCGAATTCGTTACCATATTTCGAGCAACTTTCATTTTTGGAACGTCTCAATTCCAGCTCCCTATCAAAAGTTATGACTGCTTGAAGTTTTTTCGTCCTAAATTTTTGAAACTCTAAATCTATAATAAACCTATTCAATGTAAGAACTCTACCATCAAATATATACTAAATCAAGATACTAAATCAAGATGCTAATAAAAAATTTGGGTCAAAAATAATTTTTTAACTATTTTTAATGAATTTTACAAAATTGTTAACCTCTTGCAAAGAGAAGAGATAATGGGTGTCGAACCAAGTATTCAACGGAGACAACCAAGAAGCTTGCGCACATGTCAAAAATAGAGTTAAATCAATCCTAGAAAAACCAGTGAACAACAAAGATGCAAATGAAAATCAGTGAGAATAGAAAGTGACATCACGCGAAATATAATTGAAAACTAGTGAGAATAAAAATGGCACCATGCGAGGGCTAAGAGAAAGGTAGAGGCTGAGGAGGAGGCGGTGAGGCTGAAGAGAAGGGGAAGGTGAAGGAGAAGAAAACCTAAGAGAAAAATGTAAGCGTAAGAAAAAAATGATACCCAAGTGTAGTACGTGGAACTCTTAACTGACGTAGTATCTGATCAAATTTCACCAAATTTTCTTTAAAATTCACTTGTGCGCCAAAAGAAGGATATTACGTCGATTGTAAAGTTCTAACTGACATCTACATACTACGTCGGTTGACACCTCCCAACTAATATACTATTTTCAGTATTTTTAAATTTTAAATTTTTACTTTTTTCATTCTTTTCTATATCGGGTAAACAACTGACCTACAATATAATATAGTATAGTATTATGTTGAGTTTCAGCTAACTCACATAATATATCTTCAAATATTTATAAAACCATCATCATGTTTTTATTTAAATCGATTCCATTTTAATGGTCGTATTTGAATTGTCGAATGGTCGTATTTGAATTGTCGAATTTGATACGTGTTTGTAAGAAGTTACCAAAATCATTTCACCGAGGACTTATGTCCATGATGTTCATCTGAAAAGAGAGTACTTTTTCCATTCACAAATTTTTCCCTCAAATGCAATCTCCTTCTTCCATCATCATGAGAGGGTTCTTCAAAACCAAATCCCAAAATGAGAACCAATACGTGACTTCTGCATAAAGTTCTTCGTTACAGATTTTCCTTTTGGTTAGACTCTTTATATTGATTTAACATCAGTGACAGCATTATCATCAAAGATAACTTTCAAATCTTTCAATTTTTTCATTTCTAGCAAAAATTTGGACTCTATCACCTGCAACAGTTCTCTTTGCTTTTGGAGCTTATCCCTTTTAACCGCAAGTTCCTCAATACAGTTAGTGCATTCAACCCATTCCAAGGAACTTGTTCCTTCCCTTTTGCTGCATTCTCCTTGAGAGCAGTAATACAGTAAATTTCAGTGTGCTCATAATAAGTCTTTTCTTCGGTCACAGTTAGAACAAAAATTACAAAACCAAAGGCAAAAGCTACTCATGTCCACATGGATCACGGTTAGTTAGTTTTGTTATTAACTGAATTTAACTGTCCTGCACGATAACAGATTTTTACGTTTTGAAAACTTAAAACGTATAAAAAAACTTTAAAAAGTCACAAAAAACCAACATTTGGAACCTTAGATGAACGAGATTTTTACTTTAATGTATTTGTAAGTGTTGGAGGCTAAAATGTAACGGGGATGTAGCTCAGATGGTAGAGCGCTCGCTTAGCATGCGAGAGGTACGGGGATCGATACCCCGCATCTCCATTTTCTTTTTATGAAAACTTCTTTCATCTTTGACTTAACTGAAGTTGTAAAAGTGAAGCTTCACAAGTTAGATATAGTTTGCAAACTCCAGTTGGTAACTACAATACTAATAGTCAAATCAAATGCATTTTACCTTCACTTTGTGTATCAGTCAATTTGTCTCCACCCACCCCCATATAAACTGGTGCTATTTGTTAACCAAACCACTGATGCACACTTTCTGCTTTTCCATTATTAGATATTTGTGTGGTGGCCTACTATAAGTTGCCACTTTTGTTCAACTTCCCATTCACATAAAAGGAAAAAAGGTCGAATCTTCAGTACCAGCTTCATCACATTCATATCAAGTTTCACACGAGTATAGTCATGGCACTTGCACTCATGCTAAAGGATAATTTCAGCATCCTTATTATTCTTTCATTTTCAGTGTTCTGCTTAACCTCAGGTTATGATTATACCATGTCTATGGCTTCCACTACTTTTCTTGCTAACTATTTATTCTGTGCACTACGGATCCTGGCATACAATTTTAATGGCATGTGAAAAAATGAACAGAGGCTGCCGAGGGTGATCTGCAAGGACAAAGCGTGGTAAAGGCCTTATCATGCTTCAACAATAAGCTTGTGAGTAACAAATATTTAATGGCATTCTATTTTTTGCTTCTTGAATGAAAAGATTGCTTATTATTTTGCATTTTCAATACAATTTTTTGGCAATCAATCTTGCATCCTCTCTAACATGTTCTGCCACCATTTGTTTTGGCTGTTTTTGAATCTTTCGCAGATTTATGTTGGGTGTGATGAGGCATACAGATTAAACCCATCTGGGAATATTAATATACCAGTGGAGGCCACAGATTTTTTCTGCAGTGGACCATGCCTAACTGAAGCACAGCTAGTGCTTAATTGCATAGATGATATACTGTCCAATTTCTTATTCTACAACAAAGCCACTGTACAACAGATGAGATATGCACTAAATGCTGGTTGCAGCTTCTCAAGACAAAGAGGTCAGGATACTAGTTATTTTCCATTTTCCAGTTTTTTTCCACTGATCTAAATATCAGCTTCAACTTTCCTTTCTATTTTCATTTTTCTTCAGAATGTTGTTACCTTAACAAAATGTAAGCTACGTGTAGGTAACTTCAATTTGGCAGAGTACATAGGAGAGACAGATGATGCTCCCAAATTGCCAATGCTGAGAAAATCCTATCTTTTCATCCTAGCAGCAGCAGCAGCTGCTGCAGTTTATTTAATTTGAAAGTATGTACTAGCAGCAAGAAGCAGATACTAAATGGACTTCATACTACAAGTTTTAACCGGATGCTGAAAAGCTTCCTACTTTAACGTAACATGAATAGCTGTTGTCTTAATATAATTTGAAGTAAGGTTCGATTTGAAATGAAATATTTACAGTTAGTACAGTTCTTTATGGCTAATCAAAGTGTGTATTTGTATGGACATCAACAAATTTGGATAATATTTATTTAATAAATTTGATTTTGAGTTAAAATTAATTTAACAATGATTAAAGTTATACTTGAATGTTGTATTGCAAATGCTAGTTATTAGTAAAAATTGTAAAGAAAATAAACTACTTAAAATTGTTTCAAGTAATTAATTTTAGACTAAGGATCAATTCTTCATCTTATAATAATCAAATAATTAATTTAATTCAAATATAGGTTAGATTTTATTTATAATTAAGTAAAACTCAACACAAATAATAATAATTTAACTATTATTTAATTTATTTTATTAAATTTGAAATAGATATAACATTAATTTTCTTATGTAAAAATACACAAAAAAAATATTTATTTATAAATTATAAAAATAACAGAAATAATAACAAAGTAACATAAAACATTGATTAAATGAGTTATATTCAACAAAACTAATAGTGTATTTTAAAATATTAAATTATTTATTTTTAAATATTAAATAATATATTTTATTTTTAAAACAAATATTTAAAAATTTTAAAAATTTGAAATTGTAAATTGTAATAAAAATAATTAAATCTTAACTTAATTCACTAAATTCATTTCAATCTCATCAATCACGAATCATATCATATCAAGTCTAATAAAATAAAATAAAAAATGTAGAAATCTAACTGGAATTTTCTTTTATTAAATTGGATAACGATTTTATCTCAATTCGACGTAACCTCTCTACATGCCTTTATAAAGAAGCAGGCGTGCAACAAAAACTCCAAAAATGTCACACTACATGCCCACAAAGTATTACCTTAAACTAATCTACATCAATATATAAAAAAAATACCATTATTTTATCCACATATTTTATATTTATATTTTGTGCTTAATTATGTTTTAAATTCACAACATTTTCCACCTTTAAGATTATCAATCTCAAAACTATTATTTTGTTAGATATGCAACAATAAAAAATAAGAAAAAAATATATCCACTAAAAGAATTTAACACTCTAGTTCACACTAAATTAGATTGGACTTCTTTTTCTTTTCTAGTTCATGCAAATTTACAATGTATATTGTTTATTCTGTATGAAAAATAATAATACATGTATTTTTATTTATATAAATATTAAACTTTTGTCATCAAAAACACTTCGTATTCATTTGGAACTAGGCCAATTGTCCCTTATTAAAAACTATCAAACTCTGCGAACCAACATAGCAAGTACTGATTCCTTAATCTCACAGCCATGATAGATAATCCATTGGGCTCTTGAACCACTCAACACATCTAACTTGGAGCTTGCAATGTCCAGATCATTGATTCCTTTTGAATTCAAATCCACGAAGAAATGTCAAAAATGGTCTGGAATTCGGACTGGATCGAATCTTGTGATGCTCTCAAGATCATGGGCATTCTCCAATCTTCACAATTTTACATTTTTGTGTAACGTGACCTCATCCATGCATTAATTTTGTAAATGGTCCGAAAATTCTTGAGTCTGTTTCCACCAAAAGAAAGTTATTTTTTGCAACTATCCAGTTGCACTCTGCCCCGGAACTTTGTTGACACCTTCTCCTCGCATCAACAGCCTAACTTTCTCAACTTCATCCCACCTCCCTTCTTCTGCATAAAGGTTGGACAACAACACATAATTTCCCGAGTTCCATGGTTCAAGATCAATCAGCTCTTTAGCAGCAGTTTCTGCAATTTCCGTGTCACCATAAGTACGACAAGCACTAAGCAATGCACCCCACAAAGCAGCAGTTGGCTTCAATGGCATGCTTGTAATCAAGTCAAGAGCCTCCCTCACGTGCCCACAACGCCCAAGCAGGTCAACAACGCAGCCATAATGCTCCAGTTTAGGGGAAACCCAAAATTTCACACTCATAGAACGAAATATCTCACGCCCTCTATCAACCAACCCCGCATGAGCACAACACGCCAAAACCCCCACAAAAGTGGAATCATTAGGGTCCACGCCTCCACGCACCATCTCCTCAAACAAACCAACCCCAACTTCACCTTCCCCGTTATACGCCAAACCCGATATCATCGCGTTCCAAGAAACCACGTTTTTATTAGCCATCTCATTGAAAATGCCCCACGAGGCTTGCAAGTTCCCACATTTACAATAGAAATCAACGAGCGAATTCGCCACGTTAACAGCATCTCGGAGGAACCCTTTGGAATTCGCATACGAATGGATCCATTCACCAACATCCACAGCCCCCAAGCGAGCACACACAGGTAACACCGTGACCAAGGAAGCATCGTCGGGTTCAAAACCTTGCTCTAACATCCCTTTGAAAAGCTCAAGAACCTTCCCCTCCTTGTTGCCCTGCGCTAAACAAGACATCATGAGGTTCCACGAAACCACTGTCCGTTCTTTCATTTGTGTAAAAAGCTTCAGCCCCATTTCTAAATCCCCCGTTTTGCAAAACCCGCGAATCATCAAGTTCCAAACGACGACGTCTGGGTCACGCATTTCGTCGAACACCTTGCATGCATCGTCCATTCTCCCGCAAGTTGCATAGAGGTCGACTGTGGCGACGCAGACGGAGGCGTGGCGCGTGAAGCCAAGGCGGAGGACGTGGGAATGCACGGACTGGCCGAGGACGTAATGGCGGAGGTTGGAGGCGGACTTGAGGAGGGGCGCGAATGTGTGGTTGTCGGGGGAGATAGCGCGTGACTTCATGAGAGAGAAAAAGGAGAATGAGGGGTGGAAGGGATGTTGTAGGGAATGGGCTTTGATGATGGCGTTGAAGAGGAGAATGTTGGGGTTGGGGGCGTGGGCGAAGAGGCGCGTGGCGTAAGGGGTTCCGCAGAGGGTGACGAAATGAGCGAGTATTTGGTTTGATTGGTGAAGGCCATGGCGGAGGAAGTGAGCGTGGATTTGGGTGAGTTGGGTGGGGGTTTTGACACCGTGAAGAAGACGAAGAACCTTCCGCTCTATCTCTCTTCTTCTGCTCATTGACTCCTCTAACTATCTCTCCCTTCACTTTTCTCTTCATTACACCATCTCTGCCTATAATCTCTTCATCCTTTCAAACATCAAGTGTCAACAACCTTATTTGATGTAGCACTATCATTCTTACAAATTATAAAGGGTGTTTGGTCTAGTGGTATGATTCTCGCTTCGGGTGCGAGAGGTCGTGAGTTCGATTCTCGCAACACCCCATTCTCACATTTTTGTTAAATTATCCTAAGTAAGGTCCTCTAATATCTTAAAAACTTATATTTAAGAATATTGATATCTTTGCCAATAATTTATAATTAGTATTAAATTCGAAAGTACTTTAAACGGTTAAAATATTTAATTAAATTTAATAACTAAATTGAAAATGAAAACATTATAATTTCAAACTCTTTATAAAATTAGAAACAAAATCAACTTTTACTTTAATAAATTGACTGTCATATATTATTCATATCTTATTCATTTATACATAATCAAAACAATTTATCATGTAAACATAAGTGTTAGCTTTAACCTAAATCTCACAACTTTAACATATATCACATAACAAAATAGGATAGCCTCTTTTTCACATTCAAACCCTTTTTACAATTACACTACATTTATATATTAAAATAACGATATTATACATTTTTAAAGAAAAATTTAGTCATTTATAAAAAAAAAAATTATTAACACTTGACATGTATCCAGAAAGAAACATAGATATGATAAAAAATTAATATATCAAAAAAATTACTAAACATAATAGATAAGAACATCTACACTTTTAACATATAAATACTAAATGTTTATAATTACCGTTTCCATAGAAGTGAGTTGTCATTTGCAATGTATGGCTACGAAATGATAGAGTGAAGTACTGTTAAATCAGGCCATGTTTAAACATCCTACATTGTTGTTGCATATTCCGGTTAAGGAAGGTTGGGTAGTGATATGTGTAACAGTGCAAGTAAAATAATTGAAATGATTTGACCTTAAACAGTCACTAATATAAAGCAGAAACAAATTTGCCAATAAAAGAGATGGTTTTCTACAATAAATTGCGGGCATCCCGAACATGCTCTCACTATTTGACATTGGTATGGACGACTGTCCGAACATGCTCTCACTATTTGACATTGGTATGGACGACTGTTCTGAACATGTTTGAATTTTGCCTCTGTTGATGCAGTCGATCAATCTTGTAGAGTCAGATGAATTGACCCTCAGTTCAGCTCCTTATTTTCCCCTCCTTGCCTTCATCCAAATCATGATGGAAGATTCGTCGCATTAAAAAGTTCTGCTCCGGGAGATATGGGTTCTAATCCCTCAGTTCCAAGGTCTCACCACCCTCTGCTTATGCACATCACACCCATCTCTTTCACCCACCATGCGCCAAACATTAATATTATCTTATTTTGAACCTATTGGAGCGGTATAGAAACTGAATTCGTCCCCTTTGGAAATTTGTGGTCTGTTCATACTGGTCTCGTTAGTTAATATCTCATTGACCAATTCTTGTCTAAACTGTGTGGTTTGTGTGTAACCATCTTAGTTATGAAAGAACCGAACCGGTGCATGTGCGCTCCACAAATGCAAATTTATATAAATTATATTTAAAACATTTCCTTTAGCAACACGTAATATTTTTGGGAGTAGTATCTTCTACAGTGGAATGGTGATCCACTAAAGGTAAGGAGTAAATATTATGGAACAAAAGTTGGAAAAAAATATTCCGGGGGATAAACATGGGAAGTACAAATTAGCTGCTTCCTCTAGCAGAATCCCTGCACAGGTAGGTAGCATGTGATTGGAGGGAAGAGTGGGGAATATGAACAGCTTGCTGAAGAAGCACCAAGGAAATATAATTATTATCTTAGTCTACCACAACTGATTATTTGATTCATGTTAAAGGGGATATTTGGAAGAAAGTCCAGAGGGAGAGGCATGATTAATTGATTATGGCACACACATCTTTTGAGTGGGCTAAACAAATTTAAATGCCGCTGAGGTTATTAAAGGAATCGGGCCCCCCAGGTGGATTCATGTCCCGTGGATTATTTATTAGCTCCTTTTTGAAAATTTTCCACCTAATCCAGTAGCAACATATAAAAGCCATTGAAATCTCTTCATGGGAGGAGTGGGGCATGGAGTAAGAAAACTCGGGGTGCACCAAACAAGCGGATGGTAGAAAGGACTTATCGAAAAAGAGACTCATATAGAAGCAACCAAAAAGAAAATGGAACATCTATCCGAAGAGTTTAAATGGGTTCCATTGCTACTTTATAATATTTTACTAACTTATAAACAGGTCAATGTCAAATAATCTCGATCTACTTTACGTCAACGTCTTGTCGCATATAGGTTTGCAAACATCTTTTTCCTAACTCAAACTTCAAATAATCTCACCACACCATAATGCTACATCTAAAAAGACCATTTGGACCCCGAAATACAGGGCAACACTACTCCCATCTCATGCAATTTGCATACAACTGGAGACGCAGAAGATGCAAACAAAAACACAGGCATCTTTCAATTGTGGTGTGGTGTGGCGTGGTGTGAAAGTCGCCGAATTGTATTCACACAGTTACCATGGGGCCTGAACCATCTATCAGGGCTCCCCACATCACGTGGTTTCTGTAACCGATGCAAATCCATACTGTACCACCGATATAATCACCATTAAGCATTAAGCATCGCAATTCGCATCGCAACAATAATCACACCGGCCTTAAGTCCAGTAAAATAAAAAATTAAGAAAAGGTAAGTGTGGAAAATATATTAATAAACTTCAGTCACTGCACAGCAACTGTGTAAATAGTAAAATGCTGCGAGTACCAGTACATGGCTTCCAAGTATATTGTACATCATAGTTTTATCAGAACATCATCATCATCCTCAACAAACGCTCCTAGTATTCTACTCCACTTCTTACCGACCCCATTCACACTAGGATGGGATGGGGCTATCTTAATTCTTGAAGCTAACACTAAACTAAACCGTTCCATAATGAAGAAACAAATAATAATGATAATAGTTGTGATAGTAATTAATAATGAGCTGTACAATTTTAGATAAACCAACCTCAGGAAAGAGGAGATTGAATTTACCTGGAGGAAACAGGGTTTAGGGCTCTAGCCAATCCATTCATGGCTCCGTAACCTTTAGAACTAAAGCCCAAACACCCAAGCAGACCCTGCCTGTAGGGCAGAAAGGTCTTTTTCCTCAACTCCTCAGCCTGGGCCCGGTTAGCTTTATAGTGCAACTCGTGCGGCGAAGGTGGCACGCGCCTCTTCCCAACACCGTTGGTGGGCTTCCCGCTCATTCTCCGGGCCCAACCCTGAGAGCTACTTCCCTTGGACTTGTGTGTGGCTTCGGAAGAAGAAGAAGGTCCGCTCCTAGGGGCATTGAGAGTTTGAGCAGTGGGTTTCCTGTCTTTGGTGGTTGGGGAGAAGGAAATGGTAGACCAGAACTTGTTGTTGCTCCTTCCTTCACTTTTGCTTCGGAGAAAGTCCTTTAGGAAAACCCACCGCTTAGAGCTTCTCCCAGCCGAAGAAGACCGAGAAGAAGAAGCCGAACCTGACACCGAAGGAGTTGTCTCCAAACCTAAACCCAAACCATCATCTGTGTTCTCCCTTCGCTTCTCTGCTTCCGAGGAACTAACTTCGATTTGCTTCCCCGAGCTCACGCTATTGTCGTGATCCTCGCCGACAATATGATCCTCCTCGTTCTCTGCCCACTCCAAAGGCGTGTTGCTTCGGAGAGGGGACATGGATCTGGTTCTCCTCCGAATCGACTTGTCCCGCAGTCGCAGATCTCTGCCTCGGACCACACTAACACTAACAGCTTCCGCTTCCTCTTCCTCCTCTTCTCCTTCCAGATCCAACAAGGGAGCAAGGACCTGGGGGCGTTCAAGGTGGCTCGAGAGCTTCATGGGACGGATCTGACCATTCAGGAACAACTCATCGGCGGAGCTCATGGAACCGGAACCGGCCGAACCGGCGGACCCGAACCGGGCAGAGAATTCAAACTCGTAACCCATTGGCGCGGAAGAGGGAGTCTTGTCGTAGGAGGATGCAGCGGTTATGGCGAAGTGCATTGGACTGGCGGGAGCGCTGTAAAAGAAGCCTGGAACGGGTCCACGGCCGGGACTTGAAGGAGCGCTGACGTAAGGCGTAGAACAGGTGCTGTCAAAATCTTCATAGAGAGGTTCGCCATTGTTGGCGGAGTTGGAAGGTTGAGGGTTTGTGGTTTGGGCATTATTGGTGGTGGTTGATTGAAGCTGGTCCATTATTATTGTTGTATGAGGAGGAGAAAGAAGAAGAAGGAGAAGAAAGAGTGGGTGTGGATATCCCTACTACCTCACCTGGCTCAGTGCACACAACACCAACAATCAATAAATAAATAAATCTTTTTCTTATTATACTCTCTGCTTTTTCTTATTGCATTGCACCAATCTGCCCTTTCTCTTCCATTTTATATCCTTAACTGCCATTCATTATTCTTTCCTACTTTTATAACTTAGTCTTTCATGATTAAAATACATAAGTTATTCAGTTATGTACCATTAAATCCTCTCCCCTTCCCTACTTCTGTCCCTCTACACCAAAATTCTTTTTAACATCTCCCACTTTGGGCACAAGAAATAAAAAAGGTAAAATCCTACTTTGATATTTGGTTAATTCAAATATAGGTGTTGTGAATTAATGTAAGTTGTATTGTAAAAATAAATTTAAAGTCTTGTATTTAAGTCAAAAGTTTATTACAAATTAATTATAAATTATGATCAAATTTGTTCATCTTTATATTAATCATCTTGGAAAAATTATTTTTATTTATTTATAATGTAAAATATTGTATGTCAGTCTATACACCAAAACTAAACTCTTAATAACTATTGGAAATTTAAAGACATTTGAAAAACTATCTCAATAGACTGATAAAGAAATATTTAATATTTTTTAATTAAACAGATTATAATTTTATTAAAATATTTTAAATTTATATTTTACAATAAAGTAGATTAGTACACAAAATTTGATAATATTATTTAAATTTAAAATATATATTTTATAAGTGTAATAATGTAAGACATTTTATTACAAAATTTGTCATAATTAAAAGATTAAAAATTACTTTATCAAAAAATTATATTTTAATTAAAATTTTCTTATCATTTATATTTAGAATTTAGAGTTTAGAATTATATGACTTTAATATGATATAGGGATAATTATAATTTATGTTTAAACGATATAAAGTAACATTTAATCCGATATAGTGATCTCTTAATCTTGAATAATTTCGTAAATTTTTTATAAGAAAAAAATATAATGATAATTTATGTTCAAACATATCAAATAATTTTAAATTTATTTCATCTATCTATTGTGATAATTGTTTATCTACCTGAGATTAACAATATTATTTTAATCTGATACAGTAATTGCTTTATCTTAAATAACTTCGTAATTTTTTTACGGGACAGAAATTTTTATTTCAATAACATGTCTTATTAAAACATTGTTTGGAAAAACTTTCTAAAGGAATAAAAACTAAACTAAGAAAAAGTACATATTTTTTTTTCATGATATAACTGTGATACATTTTTATATGGACTGCATTCTAAACTCTTGACAAAAGGTTTGCAATTTAATTCTTTGAGTTTCTAAGTTTCATTTTCAAGAAAGTCAATTACTTGATATCCACCTTCGAAAGCTAGATGATAACCTTCCTTTTTATTTGGGTTTCTACATGGTTTACCATACTAAATCACTTTTTCGAAAAAGTCACTCCTTTATATATTATAAGGTCAAATTGTCTTATTATTTATGATTTTTTCTTATATACTCTTCTTTTTGTGTTTAATGTACGAGATCTAGTTGATTCTTAAATAATTATTATTATTAAAATTTTATCTTTCACAAGGTGACATCTTCCATCTCAAATTTAAATTATTGTAACTAATTATATATTATTTGAAAAAGTATTTTCTTTGTAAATATTGAGAATTTCAATAATATCCTGAAGAAGATAAAACTAGTTTTTAAATTAAAAGTTTTATTATATAAATAAAAATATATATTTTTAATGTTTTATATATGGTATATTATTTATTAGTATCGTATACTTAAAACAAACTTTAAACGTTTGAAAATGAAAAAAAGAAATTATAAAAGTGTTTTTTTTTGTATAATGATAAATTATGTTTAGATTCGTTCGATAAGTGTTTTTACAGAAAATAAAAAAACTATGTTTATTCTATTGTTCAATCAAACAAACTCACGTTCATATACTCTTTTATTTCTTAAATCAAACAAAATTCACATTCCTGCCTCTATCTTTCTTCAAATCAACAGAAAACATACAATCACCCTAAAATCTAAATAAAAGTTCAAAATAAACAATAGAGATAAAATATAATTTATTGATACAAAAAACAAAAGTTGTCTAAAAATGATCTTCGAACTGACCAAAAGTGTACTTGTGCATAAAAGAGAATGAAATGCAGTTGGTGATTGTAAACTAGTGCATCTGCATTTAAAATAAACTAAACACACTGAAAAACAGTGCTTATGAAGTAGTCTTTAAAATAAATTATTTGTTTAAAATATTTATTTATTAAAAAAAATACTTTAAAAAATAAATTAAAATGTATGAAAAGAAAAAAAAATAATTTATTAAAAGGTACATATTTTAAAAATTCAGCACAAACAAACTCATCTAATATTCTTAAAAGAAATAAAAGAAGATGAGTTGAGGTTCACAAATACTAATTTTTTTATTTTATTTTACAGAATCTGTTTACACTATTATTATTAGCTCAAATTAGTTAATTTATGATTGAGGCATTTATTAATACAGGAAAATAGAAGAAAATAGAAGAAAGTCAAAATGGGTGCCCACTTTTGTGGGTAGAAATTGACCCATATCCTCATCAGTATCCACAGTGTGGGTGATAAATATTTACTGACAATTTATATGTTTTAATAGATGTTTATTATGAATTAAAAGTCTTTGAAAAATATTTAAATATTTCAAATTATATTACATTAATGCTAGATTTAGTTAATTTAAGATGTATTTAATAAATTATTTTATAAACTGATTTGTAATTGATGAGTTAATTTCTAACTAATAAGGTAGTTAGTGGCTCATATGTTTTAATTATAAATTATAAATGAATTCATTAAAATTAAGATATTTATTAAATTAATTGATAAATATAAAATGACAAAAAGATAACTATGTAAATTTTATTATATAAATAAAATTCATGATTCTAAAAACATATGTTATTATGTATGTATAATTATAATTTTTTAAATAATTAAATTCTTATTAACAAATTTAGTACTTCTATCTATCTTTTTAAAAGTTGTATGTTTTTTTTTATTTGAACAAATAATTTTATTTAAATGAATTGATCTAATAGGTATTAATTAATTTATTTTTTATTTATTTATTAATTTAAATTACTGTTACATTAAGCTTTTTCTTTACATTTTTTATGTATAATTTTCACATAATTTGTTTATTTAATTTGTAGTATTAAGTACTTTTTAATTTGAACCACATAAAAATTTAAAAAGTAATAAAATAAATAATAAGAATAGTGTAATGATTAATTATATATACTAGATTAAAATATGTAGTTATAGGTAAATGAAATTAAGGATAATAAAAAATATAGTAAAATATGATAATAATAAAAAATAAGCTACAAATAAGTTAAAAGAATCTAATATAAACTACTTTAAAGTATCTGACAACACTTTTATGTTGATGAAACTAACTTATAAATCAACAGTTAACTTATTAGTCTTATCAGAAAATACTCTTAAGTTAAGGGAAAAACATTCACAAAAATAAAAATTTGTGTTTGCATGAGAGACCGAAAGAAATAGTTTGTTTAAAGTACGAAAACAAATTAAAAAATAATAATTATATATATTATTTATACTCTAAATTCATAAAATATCTTATTTTTTAAAGATTTTGTTGGGTTAACTAAAAATGACAAAGTTTAGAACAATTTGAGATCATTAAATTTTATTTTTGTGTAAATTTTTTTCTCATGTTTTTTTTTTTTATTTCTTTTCATGGTTAATTGGTTTTTACGTGTAATTTAAGTCGAAAAGAATGATTAATGTTCATAGAAATATATTTAGTTTTTTTCCTCAAACTTCCAAGGAGAAATACATATATTGAGGTAAGCAAAGTTATTCCGATTTATTTGAAAAAAAGTTAGTGATTTTCATAAATATATATTTAGTTGGATAAAATCCTATGATATAGGTCCATCTGAATAAATTGTTCAATACAAATTTGATATTGACTTGAAAATGATTATTATGGTTTTTATAAGAAATATGATTATTATTTGATGTTGTTTTTTATTTGTGAGACAAGTAAAGTTGGTATTTTAATATTTTATTATTGAACATGTTAATTTATTTGAATTTACATAAATTAAAATAAGTATAATTTAATTAGTACGTTAATGAGAAACTGTGTTTAGAATGGAAAAAAAAAAATATGTATTTTAGTTTGATTGGAATAAAAAGCTTGTTTCAGTTTTTAATGTTTGTTCATCTAGTTCAAACAATCATATATCTTAATTTAGAAGTTCCAATACTAAAACTATGAATAATAGTTTGAAAGAGAGAAATTATATTAATTTTATTTCATGTACAAATATCTCACTATACTTATAGAATTTTCCGTTGTCAAATTAATTTTCCATTCATTGTGAAGTCTAATTAGATTTGATATTATATGTATTAGTCTTTAGTGCTGATAATCAATGCATTCTTTTGGGAAGAGTTATGAATATTGATGAGCGGTGATTAATGTTGACAAATAAATTATATTGAAATGTTAATCATTTAAGTTGATCTATTTTTATATATTTTTGTTGTGTTATCTTTTGAACTATTGTAGTTGTGCTTTAACATGAGAATATTAAATACTACATGTACACGGATGTAAATAAATATGTAAAGTAACTGTTTAAATTTATTTACATAGATTCTTTTGGTGTATTATATTATATTATGTTTGGAGACATGTGTACATTTGTAAACTAGTTAGGTTTTATATTTTATGAATGTTACAAAATTTTAATAATTATTTTTTTTGTGTTTTTTAAAACAAAACTTATTCAATAAACAATTAAAATTTAATTAAGGGAGTATTCTAATAAAGAGAACTGGAGAACCTTATAATATTATTGTGAAAAAATAGAAGTTAAAATTGTGATAATTTTATTTTTATTTTAATTTAAAAATAATTTTACATCATAGAAATAAAATTAGTAGACTAAAAAAATCCTTTTGTGTATAATATGAAGAACTTATCTCATATGATTTCTTTTTCTCCAAATTGTTTTTTTTTAAAGAGTACAAAAAAATAAAGTAAAAAATTACCATAAAAGTATCTTAGTCTTCTTTTTTTCTTATGAGTGATACTCATATACCGCTCTCACATTCTTTTGAAAAATTTACTCATTTCCTTAAAGAAATATAAATAAATGTATTGTATTTTAGTTTACTTTAGCATAAGCAAGCATGACAATGAGATATTAACCGGTTTTATTTTTCTTCCTTGTATTACACATAACTATTTTTTAACCTTTATACCATTATATTCTCAATTTTAAAACATATGAAATTAATTTTGAATTATTTTTATTTACTTTAGAGGGTGGCCTAAATTTTTCTATTTTATCTTTTTAAGATTCAGAATCCACTGAGTTCTTGAAATGCTGACTGTTTTTTTTTTTTTTTATAAACATTAATAAATAAATA
>Ga0209489_105870_pt1 | contig 20590 bp, 14 predicted proteins | sample SiratrowhiteBW_FD_187527 | JGI IMG/M metagenome (GOLD analysis project Ga0209489, IMG submission 187527) | Root nodule microbial communities of legume samples collected from California, USA - Siratro white BW (SPAdes) (version 2) | ecosystem: Host-associated > Plants > Roots > Nodule | place...
TATATTATTATTATAATTATTATTAATATTATTAATAATATTATTACTTTTAATATTAATATTAATGTTAATAATAATAATAATAATAGTATTATTAATATGATTTTTGATATTATTTTTATTAATATTAGTATTAAATTAATATTAATATGATCATTAATATTATCATTAATATGATTATTATTATTATTATTATTATTACTATTAATATTATACTTACTAATATTGATAATAATAATAATAATAATAATAATAATAATAATAATAATAATAATAAGAGTTCTATGAATGACAATAATGAATATATGATCGCAAAATTGATATTGGTGTAGTGATGGTAACTTGTGTTTGTATGCTGGAAGACTTGACTTGATCTCTTAATATTTTGGGAATAATAATAATAAATAATATATTCTAATAATAGAAATATAAAAATAATAATAGAAATAATAAATAATTTTTTTAAAAATATTTTGTACTTACAGATTTAATCCGTAGGTAAAAACTGTTTGTAGTTAACTATACCCTTATGTAATTCCTAGATATTTTTTAATAACATACGGATTTTATCCATTGCTTATGAATTTTTGTTATAGATAAGTGTGATTTTTCTTGTAGTGCTTATTAGAGAAGTGATGGTTGAGTGTTGCACATATAGTTGAGTGTTCAAACTCAACTTAAAAAAATATACAGGAGGAGTGTTTGCAAGTCAAGGGTGAAAGACAAAAGATGATTATGACATTTACGATTTGGCCGCTTATGTTACCACGAGCTAAAAGAGTTAGCAAAGCAAAAAATGATCCATAGGTTAGATAACATGGACTACATCAAGAAATTTTGTGAATGTTGTGCTGGGAATTTGCTTTTAAAACTGCATATTGATTTATTTCTGTTTCTGAATATGTCTTTAATTAGAATATTTGCTCTTAATTGTTAGAATATTCACTCTTAATTATTTCATACACGTTAAGATTTTAATTTGTAGAAGTTATTTCAGTTAGATATTTTTCTTTTCTGCAAGCATTATAAATGTAAGCTATTGATGGCTCAAAAAAAGAAGAAGCAATAACAATATTTTCTTTTCATACATATCTCCTCCTATTCCCAAAACACAACAAGTGGAATCAGAGCCGAAGGTTCGCACTGACCTGATTGTGACCGCTCATATGATGGGGACTCTCACTTGAGGGGGAGATTGTTAGGAATCCAAGTTTGAGTTTAAGTCCCACATTAAATAAAAATGAGAAAGTTAAGCAATATATAAGAAAGAAGACCTATAAACTTACTGCCTTAAGGTTTTGGGTTAAAGGTTGTGTCATTCCCTTATGTATGTTTGGCCCATTTCTCCTTCTTGTGAGATCTCCCCGATTATGTCTCCTCGGATTCCCCCAACAACCACAACATAAATACAACAATTGGCATCCGAGCTCTTAGTTCTTAGGGCCTGTGTGAGACCACGAGGAAAAAACAACAGAGGGAAACCAGTGAGGAACCTTTTGAGAAAAATAAAAAAAAAACTTTACCCATGGCCGGAAACTTCATGGCAACACCTCTGGTTTTCTCCGGAGAAAACTATCAAATATAGTCTGTCAAAATGAAGTCTTATCTAGAAGCGAGTGGTTTGTGAGATGTTGTGATGTCTGAAATCCAACCGCTACAAGAAGATCCAACTGTATAGCTTAAATCAGAAATTACAATGATGAAGTAATAAGAAGAGCGAAGGTCAAGACCTGAGTTCACTCTGTTGTTTCTGATGTTGTATTTACTAGAATTATGTCCTGTGAAACAGCTAAAGAACCTTGGAACACTCTCCAAGAGGCATTTCTAGGGAATGAAAGAACTCGGCAAGATGCAAGTTCTCAATCTCATAAGAGAATTTGAGATGTTGAGAATGAAGGAGGCCGAGACCATTAAAGAATATTTTGATAGGCTCTTAACAGTGGTCAACAAAATTTGACTATTACGTGAAGATTTACCTGATAGAAGGATCATAGAAAAAGTGTTGGTGAGTCTTCCAGAAAAGTTTGAAGCAAAGATCTCATCACTTGAAGATTCAAGAGATCTCACAATGATTTCACTAACTGAGTTGATGAACTCTCTGCAAATCCAAGAGCAGAGAAGATTGTTAAGAAAAGAGTTGTTGAGAGAAGAGTTGAATACTGCTAAAGGAGTTTTTCTAGCAAGGTCACAGTCGAGCTACAAAGCAAAGAAGAAAGGATGGAAAAATGAGAAGAAAAGTGATGAGGATGACGATGACGAGAAAGAGAAGTACTCATCATGTCAACACTGCAAGAAAACTAATCATCCACATTGGAAATGTTGGTGGAGACCAAATGTGTTGTGTAGTTCTTGCAATCAAAAGGGTTATATGGAGAAGGTATGCAAAAAAAAGCAACAAGAGGTGCAAATTGCTCAAGAGACTGATGAAGAGAAGGAGGAGCTTCTTTTTGTGGCGACTTGCTTTGCTAGTGACATCACTAATGAAACATGGTTGATTGATAATGGATGCACTCATCACATGACACATGATAAAGACATGTTTGTAAAGCTTGAAAAAACCCACTCTTCGAAAGTCAAAATTGGGAATGGAGACTATATTGAGGTCAAAGGCATAGGTGATATTACCATTGATGTTGGCTCAGGTACAAAAATAATCTTTGATGTTCTATATGTCCCTGAAATTAATCAAAATCTGCTAAGTGTTGGGCAGCTTTTAGAGAAAGGCTATGTTGTTGTGTTCAAAGATAAAACTTGTGAAGTCTTTGATATAATTGGCTTTAAATTGATGTCAATAAAGATGAAGGGCAAAAGCTTATGGGTAAACTTGCAAAAGGATCTTGCTTACTCTTCTGCAGTTAATTCGGGACAGATTTGGCATAAAAGGAAGCAGTCTAGGAAGCCTGCAGTAGAAAATTAGTAGTGGAAAATCATGGATTGGATTCTCGTGATGATGTTAAAGTTTCTAAAGAATTGATTGTGAAAGAGATTAAAGGCCTTGATGTTGTTCCAAAACTAACTGAGCAAGAAGGTTCTGATGAAAATGTGGATGATCATCCTGTGAGAGGTAATAGATCCCTCTCTGACATATATCAAAGATGTAATATGGATGTTCTTGAATCTGCTGACCATGAGGAAGCTCTCAATCACCTAAAGTGGAAAAAAGATGAGGAGGAGGAGTTATATATGATTGAGAAGAACAACACTCTTTATGATTGAGAAGAACAACACTCTTGTTGACATACCTCCAGATAAAAATGTAATTGTTGTATATGACGGTTCAATTAACAAAAATAAAGCAAAGTTTGTTGGATATTTGGATATTGATTGGGGTGATTCCTTGGAAGATATGAAGAGTACTTCAGGATATTACAAAACTTAAACCATTTGTTTACCAAGCCACTACCAGTCAGCAAGTTTGAATTTATAAGAAAGAAGATTGGAGTTTACAGTTCCAAAATCAAGGAGTGTTGGAAATTTGCTTTTGAAACTGCACATTGATTTGTTTCCGTTTTTGAATATGTCCTTAATTAAAATATTTGCTCTTAATTGTTAGAATATTCACTCTTAATTATTTCGTAGACGTTAAGATTTTAATTTGTAGGAGTTATTTCAGTCAGATATTTTTCTTTTCTGCAAGCATTTTAAATGTAAGCTATTGATGACTCAAAAAAAAAAAAAAAAGAAGCAATAACAATATTTTCTCTTCATACATATCTCCTCTTATTCCCAAAACACAATAAGTGGTATCAGAGACGAAGGTTCGCATCGACCTGATGGTGACCGGCTCATATGATGGGGACTCTCACTTGAGGGGGAGATTTTTAGGAATCCAAGTGTGAGTCTAAGTCCCACATTAAATAAAAATCAGAAAGTTAAGCAATATATAAAAAAGAAGACCCATAAACCTACTGCCTTAAGGTTTTGAGTTAAAGGTGGTGTCATTCCTTTATGTATGTTTGGCCCATTTCTCCTTCTTATAAGATCTTCCCGGTTATACTCTTCGGATTCTCCCAACAATCACAAAATAAATACAACATGTTATGTACTTGATAAGCAAGTAAGGACAAATTTTCAAAATAAAACAGAATATCTTACGAGAAAATCTCTTGAACTAGTTCCCAGGTGTATTATATATAGCTCATTCATTCTAAAGGTTTTTTAGTAAGAAGAGATATTTTATTATTTTCGTTGATCACTATATAAGAAAGTCTTAAATTTACTTTTTAAAGGAAAAATTGGAAGCATACTCGGATACTATTAGATATTTATTTTGTTTTAGTTTTTACCGTTTAAAATTAATATAATAGATAATTTTCTTACTACAATATTTAAGTTTTTACTTATTTCAATATTTTAAAATAGTTTGCGTATATTGTTATGACATGGAGGCAATTTTGTAATAATTATACATCAACAAGATTTTTAATAATTACAACAAATACATTTAACATTGAAATGATAGTTATTATTTATTATAAATGTTTTAATAATATAACCAATTTATCTCTAGTTTTTAGTAATGATTTTTTTTTATCAGAAAAACTAGTTTTTGTTGCAGTGAGTATTCGAGAATTACTTACACCGATGGTTGGTGAAACCCCAAGTTGTGGCATAAAAGAGATGTAAGAGTTATGACCATGTTAGTTTCTAATCATGATGGAACAAAGAAGAACCTATTGCAGAGTAATGAAGTTGAGTGATTATTTTTTCTTCAAATCATAACAGAGCACATATATCTAAATGGCTAATTAGGTTGATATGATGAAAGCCAAATTGTTGCAATGGAAGTTCCTTCATTCAGCACATCTTGGGTACCCATTTGGGATCTCTAGGGCTGAAGAAGGAACCAGTAACTTTAGACTTGAGTAATTTGAGTGCCTTCTTAGACGTGATGCACCTGGGAGTCTTGTACTGGTTCATGGAAGCTCCTTGGCTGATGAACAAGTCCATCAATGCATCAAAGGTTCCTGCCTCCACCACACGTATCTCCAGTGGCCCCACCGACTTGTCGTGGCTACGGCACCGTCTATATACGTAGTCCAGTTGCTCTTCCACCGCAATGCAACATTCCTCAAGAACACTTCCATCAACAACCACTGCCTTCTCCTTCTCAGCTTCTGCCTTTGCGCCGCAATGAAGAATTTCCCAGTACAATACGTAGTGTCCCGGCACCGACGTCGTATCGGGGTAACTGGTGTACTCCACCAAGAGCCCATCGTAGGGTTCCAGCAACTTCTTCGCCATGGTCACACTCCTGTGCAGGTCCTCCTCGTTCGTCTTTTCAGTGTCCACGCTGATCACTACGTTTCTCCTGCAGATGAAACGCACTTGTGGGGCGTTGTTGTGGAATCCCACCACCTGCAGCACGTCACCCACGCGGTATCGGTACAGCCCTAGATGTTGGGGCCATGGTGGTGTCAAAGGAAACGTAAATTCAACTTGCGTTAGTGGGTTTATTAGCCAATGGGGGTGTGTAAAAATGGTGATGATGATGATGATAATAATAACAAATGGGTTTCTTGAAGTTCTCAAGTACACAACTCACTTTTCTGTACTTCGTAGAAATTTTTCTGATACGATACCGCTGACAAAGATACATCATCATTTTGACGTGTAAATGATTTATATTTGAGTAAACCATCCTTTCTACTAAATAATCATTGAAGAATGGAACTGTATAAATAGGTTTCAAAGTGTTTTCAAGTACATGTCATTAGAAGAAGAAAAAAAGGCTTCTAAAGTAACGGTTGTGTTAGCATGAAGAAAAACAAATGCTTGTGTATGTGGGTGTGTTAACATATAATTAGGATGCATGCATGAACTGGGTAGGAAATGGATCAATGAATGTGGGAACGCACCAGCAAAGGTAGTGACCACGGGCTCATAGAAGCAACCGAGCTTGACATGCACCAAGTCCACGAGCTTATCATTGGGAACATCCCCTTCATCAAAGTCCATCAAAAGAGTCCCGTTATGTCCAAGAGGAAGGAACTCAAAGTAGCCCATGTTAGGCAAGAGGGTAAATGCGACATCCGCAGGATCACACAGAGGTTTAAGGTTAACCCCAAAGTAGCACTCAGATGAAGCATACATGGTACAAACCAAAGGCAACCTCCCATCACTGTAATGCTTGAGAGCAGGCACATACTGAGCCATGGACCCTGTGACCACAGCCTCTATGTACTTGGCCTTAGGCCAAAGCTGGCACAGAATTCCCTTCCAAGACTTTTGGCTACAGATTCTTGTGATCTCATCAGCGAGACGAGGGTCAGGGGTTGAAAGCACTGTGGACATGCATGAGCGACATGAAGGGTCTGTTATGAAGGAACTCAGTTGACCAGTGCATATGTCCTCACATAGTTGCCTCCAGTTTCGTTCTAAGAAGGAAATTGCTCGAAGAAATGCTGAGGCAAAGACGGCACCGAGCCTTAGGACCTGGCGGCGGTGGACCAAACCTGCTAGAAGCTGGCAATGCATGCTTTGGTTGCTGTCATTGCAAAGAATGGTTTGGTCAGGGCTCGTGAAATCGTTCCAAGGGTCGTGTGTGCGACACTTGAAGTGCTTGCTCTTGTAGTAGCTTGTTAACACTGTCCTTGCAGGTAAGCCACAAGGAGTAGACATTTCTGCTCTTACGAATAACAGATTCATCGCCTTGCCCTCATCAAGATCAGGAACGTACCTGAGATTGATTGCTAATTATGTTCAAGTTGGAGATATGGTTGGGAAAATGGTTAATTTAATGCAATTGAAAATATGCGTAAATGAAGTACATGTCAAGATGCACTAGCTAGTTAGCATGCACTATATATGATCCTTTTGTGTATAACGCAAATATAACAAGCAAAGAATCATTTTTTTTTTAAAATGTAAACGTAACCTATGCATGGTAATGGGCCCTCCACCCGCCTAATAGTTGTCACGTCATATCTTTTTCATCTTATCTTTTTTTTCATTTGGCCATACACTTAGAATGAAGAATCATAACCCAAGCATGATGTCATCAAACACAGAAAAGACTCAAGTTGCTAAGCAAGAAAGTTAAGCACGTCTAAAGCTTCAGCCATGTTGGAATTCGAGGCAACTGCTGATGAACATTGAAATATTAATTTCAAATGCAACAAAAAGGGTATGACGAATAAATGTATACACGCATAATCAAGGCCAAGAAATAAAAAGATGTGGAGATGTTACTGTTATATATTATTAACTGATTCATGATTGGCATGATAAGATTGTACACGAAGGTACGGCGTTCTAGATCTTCGGCAATTGTTGGCATTATTTTAGGCTCTCCACCTGATGTCCCTGAACTGCACATACCACAGTTTATGATTAAGATTGTTTGCATAAAATACAAGCAGAAAATTATGATAAAGGAATGAATAATGAGCAAATACTAGCAGTAGAAAGTTACCTGCATAGCATTTCTGTTATTGAGTGACCAGTGATGAGAGAAGAGTCTTCCCCATTTGCAATTCTCTGGATATATGGGAAGATTCTTTCATAAGTGGTGACTGGAACACACCTCTTGAACTCTGCTATGTCAGTTATATTTTTTTCTCCCCTCATAAACTTATTCAAATACTCCGTTTCTCTGTTATGAGTTAAGATCTGTTTCAAAAGGCTTTCCTGAACTTCAGAAGCCTTCGTTGTAAGCCTCTCTATCTCCTTCAGTGCTTCCTCACCTTTGTACTCTAATTTCTTTCCGTCCATGGTCACAGAAAGGAACAGAGTAGAGTATAACACTCAATGTTCACTTGGTGTGAAATGCATTTAGTGTGTTTAATTATTTATAGATAAGTATGTATATTATAGCATAAAGTTTCTTTGGCGCTTATTGTTGTGTTATTTTTCAATAAAACATTTTTGCATTAATTTTTTGTCACTTTATCCTTCATTTTAATGTCCCAAAAGTTAGGTAAAACAAAGAATACACGTATTTTTAATTAGAGCATTTCTTTTGCAAGTTTTGTCCTATTATTGATATGGCCAGATACAACTCTTCTTAAAAAAATCTTCTCTTTTCTTTTTTCTCTTGATTTATCTTTACATCAGTGCAACCCCATTGGAAACAATTGATGTTGATGCCATTCATTATGTGGTCCCCGTAATACAGTTACTTGGTTTCAGCTAAATGATTTCAGAACTACCAACATAAATTTTTGGGTACATTCTATGGAAACAATCATGCAAATGTTGCAGAATAGATAGCATAACTTCCAAAAGCTTAGCTGTGCTAAGCAACAATGAGAATTAGACCAAGCAAATAACCTGAAAATTTTATGGTTTTATGATTATGATGCCCCCCTCATCACTCCTTTCCATTGGTGTATGAAAATATCTTACACATTGTACTGTTGTCCTCTGATATGTTCCATGTTAGTTAGATAAGATTAAACATCTTAGCCTGTTCAATGGAATAATTTGCTTGGTACAGTATCACTACGGATACCCACAATTGTGACAGGGACTTTTGTAACTTAGCATAATTTGAGTGAAAGACAAATACAATAGAAAGAATAAGCTAAAGCACAAGGAAGCAGTACTCATTTCTGAATAATCAACAGTACAAGGATGCGAGGTTCGGTTTTATACCTTTGATACTGCATTGGTGGTTAAACAAGGAAGTTGATATGTCTATTCTTCAGATTTGCTGGCAGGAACATCAGACACCAAAGATGGTGGTATGTATATGTAACAAAGTATCTGGTTCTAGTTCATGATTGGACATGTATATATTCTTCTCTACACTTTTATATTTGATATATTCGTGTTCTCTCCGTGTTTTGGAATTGAACTTGTAGGTCTTCAAGAAATTGAAGCCATTAAGTAATTTCTTTCTATAACTAAGCCAGTATTTAAGTGGATGCTAGTTCTAAAAATATGGTTTAGGTAAAATTAGTTGCAAGCATCAAAAGATCATTGATAGCGTCCGTTGGTTAAGAAATATACTGAAACGTAAGATTTGTTGGGGGTGGATTGAGCATCAGAAAGAAATGTAGCACCAGACCAAACCTTGCCGACTAGAATTGAATTGAGCACTCACATATCCTTATCCAGAAGGAGAACAACTAGTGTCATTGTCCAAGATGTCATGAAGAAAAAGTGTGACAACACTCTTTGCATATCATATCAATGCCTTTGCTAAGTTGTGTTATAGTTGTTTGATTTTTATCGAGAAATAGACTTTAAGCCTAACTCAGCCTTACAAAACCGACTTATAAGGTGAGATTTGCATTGTAAGAAGGAATCGATAGCGGGATACCATATTAGAAATAGACTTTAAGTCTAACTCAACCTTACAAAACTGGGTTATAAGGTGAGGTTTGTACTGTAAGAGTGGTTCGATAGCGACCCGATAGCGGGATATCATATCAGAAATGGACTTCAAGCCTAACTCAACTACAAAACTAGCTTGTAAGGTGAGATTTGCACCCACTTATAAACTATTAAAAGATTTTTCACCAATTTTGCTCGTAGGTGCTCTGGTTGTTATCCACATGAAAATTCTAGCGAGACCATAATGGTGAAGCGGTAAAACTTGGTTGTTATTTCTAGAAAGGAGTGATGATGGTGCAAGGAGAAAGTGGTGGTTTTTGCATGAGTGACTAGGTGAGCACATAGGTTACCATCTTGAGGATTTGTGTGTCCTCCAAAAACTTATTAGAAATAATATTCTATTTGACAAGGCTTGAATGCAACATGAAAACAATCCGTAACCTGATGAGTGGGTTAGCATTCTTGTCCACAACTAGCTTAGTGGATGAAACCTTTAAGACAGAGTGATGGAAGGGAAACATGTGCCAAATAAGGAGTGTGGTAGAGCCATCTTTAAAGAGAAAAGTAGGCATCTTTGGTTTTGGATTGCATATGGGTGTCATGTGACGTATACCATTACTTGATATGTGATACATATATGTTTACTCTTACCTCTATCATGGAAGGTGTCTGATATTGTTGCTAGAACATGGAATGCTACGCCATATCTTTAACATCTATGACTGTAAGTATGACTATCACTGTGAATCAACTCACCTTTGGTCTTAGTGGAATTCATTATTTTCAGTGAACTCCTATGAAAATACGTCTCTGCCCTTCACTAATAAATGCGGCGAATAAAGGCTGTCACTACTATGCAACTTGAATATCTACAGCCCTCTATAGTCTTTGTTTCTCTGTTCTGTGCATCTATTTATAGGAGAGTTTATTATTTTGGTATAATCTCACAAGAAATTATTAGAATTGATAAACTATAAAAAAGTTACATAATTATGTAATTTATATTTAGGAACCACTTTGTTTAGAAGAATTTGTATTCTATGAGAATGAAAATAGTATTTGATATATGCGATTTCATTTTATATATATACAATTTTATTTTATATTATCTTTTATTAAAGTCATGTTTGGTAAACATGACCTTTTATTTTTTATTTTTTAACCAAAGTTGTGTTTCTCTAGTATAACTTCTACTTTTTCTTTCTTTAATCAAGTAATGTTTAATAATTATGATGATAAACATAATTTTACTCACACTTAAAAGTTTCAATCATAATTTTCTTAGACTATAATTAATAATAAATTCATTATTTTAAATAAGATTCATTCAATTGAGTTTATTTAAACGTTAACTGTTGCTTTTGTTAATGTTGTAATTTTAGTCTGACTAAACGATGGTCTACTGATTATATGGGATAGACAGTTCATGAACATCTACCAAGACTCAATTGAATTGAGCAACATCAAGTGTAATGAAGATAAGGGTGTAGAAAGAGTCTAATGCGAATAACATAAATTAGACAGGTCTAATAGTTGGTCTGAATTGAGTGCCTAGTGATACAAGTGGACCTAATCAGGCAAAAGTCCAAGTTACTTCTTTGAATCAAAACAAGAAACAAAATACGAGTAAAAGAATTAAAAAATAAATTATCTCGGAAAGAAAATTGGAAGTAAATCATCTATAAAAATACAAAGAAACAAAGTTCGGAATAAAATTAGAAACAAAATATGAGAATTTCAAAAAGTTGGAAATTGAGAATTTGTGAATATCTAAGAGAGAATATAATTCTGATATCCATGAAGCAAAGAAACATATAAAAAGATACAAGCTTAAAGGGAAACGGATGAAGTGGGAAAGCAAAGTTTGAAAGAGCACCATAGTTTTCTTGTTAGCTTTGTTGTAATTCTTTCATTTTTCCTAGAAGATTAAACTTTTTTGGGTTGACTCTCTTATGAACTGAACTTTTTGTTCAATAAATTTTTGTTCTTAAGTTCTCAATAGCATATTGTCTTAGACGGTCTGATGTTTTTTTGGATTCTGATTTATGTTAAGGAATTGTTTTTAAACGCTTATCAATAATTCAATTATTTTGTTTACTTAGAGTTTTTGGTTAGTTTGACTAATTCTTATCAATAACTTGTTTACTTAATTCAAGAGGAAGAAGATAAAAATCTCATGAGTGGATGCTTGGAGACAAGTGAAATACTAAGTAAACACTTATTCTGTTGATAAGATTTTATTGAATTTTATTAAGGTTTGTTTGATTAAGTTCAACTAATTGTGAGAATTGAAAGAATTATAATGTTAAGATAATCAATGAAGAATTCATTATTGAAAGAACTTAAAAGTCAACCTGTTTTCTTTATTGTTTTTTATTGTCTACTTTACTTTTTTCTGGTAAACACCAAAATTCTGTTTAATCTTTACTGTCATTTCTAACTTTTATTGTTTGTTGATGAATTAGGAACACTAATTGACTAGATTCATTATTAGATTTGTTGGAAGATGACTTGAGATTCTGACCCTATATACATTATCATTTCTTTGATGTTAGACGGTCTAACACTATGTTAGCTTATCTATACTAAAATCACTTTTAATTTGATTGTGAAATAATAGTGATCACACAACTTCTAATTCTTTTTCTTCTTTTTATACTGAAGTCTTGCTTAAGCAAGACTTCTATAAAGTCATAAACATTAAAATAAAGAAAATAAAGTGTGTTCCTTTGGGCTTAAGGAAATTAAAAATTGGATGGCTTAAACCTACTTTTACAAAATAAGAAGAAACAATATATGAGTGTTTAAGTGACTCATATTTAGATGCTTGAGTTTAACCTAATAAGAAAGTACTTGAGTAATGTGAAAAAGAAAAAATATTTTATTAATAACATGTATGATCATTATATTCCCAACTCTTCTATTTATAACAATTACATTCTTTTTTAGAAGGAAATAAAATTTGTGTAAATGAATGTGTAAATTATCAAGATATTGATATTAATTACTTTGGATATATTAATATAAAAATCTGTTAATTATAGTACCTGCCACCAATCTCAAGGTTATATAAATATCAATCATTCCCAACTTACCTACAAGATCTTAAGATATGTATGTCTTTGGGAATTTCTTTAGTAAAGATGTATGTTAATCGAAGTTTTATAGAAACATGGGTTGTAACCATAAGACCTCTGTTAAGATTATTTCTTCTGAAGTGTCTATCTAAAATGTTTGGTGACATTATGTTCTACTAAATTATGAGCAATTTTATGACTGGCTTGTTATCACAACAAAATTGCATAAGGATGTTAATCTTTATTTTAAAGTAATCTAATATGGCATACAATACTTAAAGGTAGATTTTCTGCCAACAACAAAACTTACATAGTTTTGAATTAATGTATATCATCATGGTTAAAATGTCCTTTTTCTTAAAAAGTAGCATATTTTTAAGGCTTTGACTTCAAGTATTGAAGAATTTTGTTAACAGCTTGTTTATAACTTTTTCTCTGGTCATATATAAACTATCTTACTATTCTAATTGCATAAGAAATGTATGGTATTATGTGTGATAAATAAATAAGTTTTCTTACCCACTCGTGAGATTGGATATTTTTATAAAGAGCTCACTTTCAATTTCTTGATTTCAATAAGAACTATTAAGGTTATATATCCCACTTGCTTTGTTTTTAGGAGATTGAGTATTTTCTTTAGAAGATGAAAATCTTTTTTTTTAATAATTAACTTCTATTCCAAGAAAATAATTAAGGTTTTCATGTCTTTCATTTGGGCCATCAATTTCTCGTTACAAATTCTTTGTTTCATCATCTTATACAATAATCATGTAAATCAACAATAGTAAATCAACAATAGTGTAAGTCTAGTTGTAACATAGTGTTTTATAAATAAATTATGAGTTCCTTGGCTTTGGTTACATCCTAAGAAAATAATTAATTTTGTGAATCTTTCAAACCAAACTCTTAGGGATTGCTTAAGATCATATAAAATCTTTATTTAGAAGACTTATCTTATTTCTTAAATCGTAATTTTATATCCTAGAGGAATATCCACGTAATCTTTTTCTTACAGGTCATAAAGAAAGACATATATCACATCCAATTGATATAAATTATATCTAAAATAAATTGCTATGAAGTATATTCATCTTTGGTACAAAAGAAGATGTCTTCTCATAATCAATTTTACAAGTTTGAATGTATTTCTTAACAACCAATCTAATTCTAAATCTATATGAAAAAAATAATAATATTTTATTAATTATAATTATAATAATTATATTCTTAACTCCTTTATTCATAACCATCACATTCTCTTAAAAAAAAAAAAAAATACATTGAATGAGTGCATAGATTATAAAGATATTTTTGAATAACTTAAGCAGCCTTATTAAAAGTCCATTACTTCGTAAAAGGTAAACTTTGCAACCCTCTTTAGTACACTTTGCGATAAAAAAAAAAAAAAAAAAAAAAAAAAAAAAAAAACTTTTTTTGTTTTTTTAATTCTCCTTCACGATCAATAACTAAATTTTCAATTAATTATTATTATTATTATTATTATTTTTCTACATTTAATGTTTTTTATTTTAATTAGAAAATTAAATTAGTTTTAGTGATTTTAGAATTTTAAATGTAAATGGAAAACTCTTTTAAGTTACTAATTAGAGAAGAAAACTAATCATTATGACTAGAAATAAAATAAAGAAGATTTTAATTTAATTATGACATAATTTTAACTTAATATAAATGAGTAGTGATTGCTTGTTGAGAGATATAAAGAAGTTAAACCTTAACATCATGTTCATTCCATCTATGCATATTTTAATACACATTAACAATATGATTCTTATTTTTTTTTTCTTATCATTGAAATTTGGTTACCCGAATGCTTCAATTCTCGTATTCTATAAGTTATCCTTGAATTCTTCCAGCATACAAGTATACTTTTTGCTTACTAATTGATCCCTTGCATAATTTAAGTAAATATTATTTTAGAATCTAAAATTAAGATAATTTAACAAAAGTCTTCACCAAAAGTCTTTGTACGGTCTCTATAATTGAATATTGTCTGCCATGTGGCTCGCAAAGCATAAATGTTTTCTATTGCAACTTTTTGTTTCAGTCATTCTTTTTATCGTGCTTTGAATTAACATCTTTCTTTTTCTCTTACAAAAGCACGTATAAAATGTGTTCGTGTTCTTTGAATTATCTTTCTTTTTCTCTTACAAAAGCATGTGTTCTCTTATTCACCGTTATAAAGTTTTTTTATCATCATTTCTATTAAAAATACAAATCAAATTAGGTACTATCAAATCATACTTACATTTCTAACAATCTCTTCTTAAGTCAAATCATACTTACATTTCTAACAATCTCTTCTTAAGTGAGAGTCTATGCTACAATGGTATATCTTCTTGAGCGGAAACATTTTTAAACACGAGCACTTTATAAACGACTCTTATATCATAGTTCACACACCTAACGGGACACGCTCCCTTGAAACCTTCGTCAGAGAAACTTTCGATACAAGAATCAAATTGTATTCGTCTAAGTCGGTCACCAAGATCTACCGTCGACTTTGATACCACTTGTTAGGTAAATTAAGGGAAAAACACCAGAGAGATTCAAACAACAATGAGACCTGATTCAAACCCACATAAGGGATTGACACCACCTTCAACCAAGATGGTGTCAATTCCTTGTTTGAGTCTGTCTCATGTCTTACTATATTTGAAATCTTTCCGATGTTTTCCCATCTACTTTCCCATCAGAAGCAATGCTACGGAAAAAAAAAACAACTTAATTAAAATTGTTGGGAAATTTCGAGGGGGAAAACACTAGGAAGACAAACAAGAATGAGAATAGGGCCAAACATACAAAGAAATGATATCATCTTCAACCCAAAAACCTTAAGGCATTAGGTTTGTGGATCTTCTTTGCTCAACTTTCTCATTTCTACTCCCCCTCTATTTCAAACACGAGTACCTCACAAACAATCCCGCTTTCCTGAAAGCTCCGTTAGGAAGACTTTATACAAGGATCAAATTGTACTCGCCTAAGTCGCAAACCATCGGCTCTGATACCACTTACTGGGAAAAACACCAGGGAGATAAACAAAAATGAGAACAAGGCCAAACATACAAAGGAATGACACCACCTTCAACCCAAAAACCTTAAGGCATTAGGTTTATGGGTCTTCTTTCTTATATGTTACTCAACTTTCTCATTTCTACTCAATGTGGGACTTAGACTCACACTTGGATACCTAACAAAAATAATATAGATATTTGCTTGTGATCTAAGATAAAAAAATATAATAATGAATATAATTTAAGCAACTAGGTAAATACAAAACTATGAGAGTTCGCATTCCGAGGCAAAGCTAAGATTTGAAGAAAGCAACTTCTAATTTCAGCTATCAATCTATTTGTTCAATTAAAATACCTTAGTCTTTCAAATCCTATTTAGTGTGATTTTCAATTCTAAATTGTGAAATATTTATAATGATTTCTTCAATTTCCCAAGCACGATATAACCAAATTTTATTTATTTTTACAATTTGTCTATTATAGTAATTTCTTCAAGTTATACCAAAATGGTAAGCTTTTTACTTAAAAGTGTAATAGTTTAAGTGACACAATTCAATTGTGATTTGACTCACCTAATTTTCACTACGCGACAATTAATGTCACATGTAATAAATCATTCTTTAAGTTTAAATTTATATTTTATTCTTTTTGTATTTGGTCTTTGTTATTTTTTTGTTAATTTTGAAGGTGGAGGTTGAAAGATCAAATTTGAAAGAGAGTTAGGAAATTTCATATATATCAAAATAAAGAAAACAAAGTTTTTTTTAGGCTTAACGAAATTAAAAATTGGAAGGCTTAAACCTACTTCTATAAAACAAGAAATAGTGTATGAGTGTTTAAGCGACTTTTTTTTATACTTGAGTTTAACATAATAACAAAATACTTTAAGTAATGTGACAAAGAAAAAATATTTTATTAATAATAATTATGATCATTATATTCTCAGTTCTTATATGTGTAACAGTTATCTTCTTTTTAAGAAGGAAATAAAATTTGTTTGAATGAATATGTAATTATAAGAATATCGTTCTTAATTACTTTGGATATATTAGAATAAAAATCCCTTAATTATTGCACCTCCACTAATTTTAGTATTGATAGATAAATATCAATCATTCCCAATTTACCTACAAGATCTTAGAATATGTCTTTGGGAATTTCCTTAGTAATGATGTATACTAGTCGGAGTTTTATAGGAACATGAGTTGTAACCATAAGACCTCTATTAAGATTATTTGTTATGAAGGGTTTATCTAATATATTTGGTAATATCATGTTCTACAAGATTATGAACAATGTTGATGGTTGACTTGTTATCACAATACAATTACATAAGAATGTCAATCTTTATTTTAAAGTAATCTATGACATGCAATACATAAAAGTAGATTTTCTGTCAACAACAAAACTTGCATAGTTTTGTATCAATGTATTTTGTCAAGGTTAAAATGTCTTATTTTTTAAAAAGTAGCCTATTTTCAAGGTTTGACTTCAAGTACACAAAAATTTTGTTAACCTTTTCTACTGTACATAAACTATCTTACTACACTAATTACATTAGAAATGTATGATATTATGTGTGATAAATAAATAAGTTTTCTTACACATTTCTAATATTAAATTTTTTCTAGAGAGCTCACTTTCAATTCCATTATTTCAATAGGAACTATTAAGATTATATCCTACTTGCTTTTTTTAGGAGATTGAGTATTTTCTTTAAAAGATGAAAATCCTCTTCTTTTAATAATTAACTTCTATTCCAAGGAAATACATAAGGTTTCCCATGTCTTTCGTTTCAAGTTGGACCATCAATTTTTCTTTTAAAGATAATTTTTTTGTTTCATCATCTACCATAATTGTGTAAATCAAAAATATGTTGGGAAAATCTGAGGGGAAAACACCGAGAAGACACACAAGAATGAGACAAAACCCAAAACACATAAGGGAATGACACCCACCTTCAACCCAAAACCTTAAGGCATTAGGTTTGTAGGTCTTCTTTCTTATATGTAGCTCAACTTTCTCATTCCTACTCAATGTGAGACTTAGACTCACACATGGTTACCCCCAACAATCTCCCCCTCAAGTGTGAGTCTCTTCCACATTGGTACACTCCCCCTCCGAAAGCATTTTCTAACACGAGTACCTCAATCACAAATGATTCTCACTTGTACTGTCGTTTACACACTTAGATGGGTCACGCTTGCCTGAAACCTCCATGAAGAAGACTTTCGATACAGGGATCAAATTGTACTCGCCCAAGCCGCAAACCATCGACTCTGATACCACTTGTTGGGAAATAAAATTCTGAAAATACCATATTGATGTCTGTGGTGAAAGGAGAAATAGGATGAAACTTTTACCAAAAAAAGAGCACAAATGAGTACTCAAAACAGCTACTCAAAGTAAACAAGAAATCTAGCAGGCAAAGACGGCACAATTTGTTTCTGCTCTCTTTTCTTGTGTAGAATGTAAAAACCTTACAAAGTCACTTTAGGTTTTTCACTTAAAACCTATTGGGCTCCCTCAATATTTTATTATTTTAAAATAAAATGTTGTTGGGCCTAACTTGAGGAGGACCCACACAACAAACTCCCCCTCTAACTCAAGAGACGGCAAACGCCAACCCAGAAATGAACCGACAAGTTTCAAACTTCCCATTTGGTAGAGTCTTTGTCATTATATCTGAACCATTGTCATCTTTATGAATCTTCTCAAGCTCCAATAGTTTAGAGTCAAAACATCACGGATCCAATGATACGGTACATCAATATGTTTAGATCTACCATGAAAAGTAGGATTTTTGCCAAGATGTATAGCACTTTGACTATCACAAAATAAAATATACCTCTGCTGTTGAAAAATAAGTTCTTGAACAAATTTCTCCTTATGTTCACTCTTCATAGCCTCCTCTTTATAGCATTCTGGTTCTTCCCCATCATGAGAAGCACAAATTCATTAGATGAGTAGTGAGTAAAGGGCAAACACTGTTTAGAATACCTCCTAAGAGGAACACGAGGTTAACCAAAATCACCAACAATATCATCATTATCATCAACAGAATCATTTGCAATATGATCTTGGACATCATCATCATGACAGTCAAAATTTGCTACATTATGCTTATCGGTCTGAGGAGCTGGATCAAAATCAACCACATCGTCGGTGCTCAGAGACTCTGATTTTTCTGTCTTCCCAATATCTTCAATGGTTTGATCCTCCACAAAAATAACATCACGGCTTCTGACAAGCTTCTTTTTAACATGTTCATAAAATCTCAAAGACTCTGATTTTTCTGTCTTCCCAATATCTTCAATGGTCTGATCCTCCACAAAAATAACATCACGACTTCTGACAAGCTTCTTTTCAACATGATCATAAAATCTATAGCCAAACTCATCATGGCCATAACCAATGAAGATGCACTCTATTGTCTTGGCATCTAATTTTGACCTCTCATCTTTAGGCACATGCACAAATGTCTTACAACCAAAGACACGAAAGTGGTTATAAGAGACATCTTTCCCATACCACACTCTGTTAGAAACATCAACCTTCAAAACAACAACAGGAGGTAAATTTATAACATGTGTAGCAGTATATAAAGCCTCACCCCAAAAAGATCCAAGCAATTTTGCTTCAGAAAGCAAACATCTGACTCTCTCCATCAATGTCTTGTTCATCCTTTCTGCCAAACCATTGAGTTGAGGAGTCTTGAAAGGAGTTTTCTGATGTCGAATACCCTGCTGCCTACAGTATTCATCAAAAGGTCCACAATATTCACCACCATTATCAATGTGAACACATTTCAACTTCTTTCCAGTGTCTCTTTCAACTGAAGCTTGAAATTGTTTAAATACACCAAGCACCTGGTCTTTGGTCTTCAAAACATAAACCCAGAGTTTTCTTGAATAATCATCAATGAGAGTGACAAAGTAAAGTCCACCACCAAAAGTCTTGGTCCTCATCGGACCACAAAGATCCGAATGAACCAACTCAAGTAGCTCTGATTTTCTAGAAGGAGGATGGCTCTTGAAGGAGACTTTATGTTGTTTCCCAGCAAAACAATGAGCATAATTTTCTAATTTGGCTTCTTTCAAACCTGAGAGTAAATTCTTCTTAACTAGACAATTCAACCCCTTCTCACTAATGTGGCTAAGCCTCTTATGCCATAAATCAGATGAGTTATCACAATCAACAGCATTTACAACATTAAATAAAATAGAAGCTTTCAACTAATACAAACCAGAAAAAAATTTCGTACCACGGGGCCACAACCAAAGAACCCTTAGTGAGCTTCCATTGTGCACCACCAAAGGTATTAAAATAACCATCATCATCTAGAACACTAGCAGAGATCAAATGCAAACGTATGTCTGGTGCGTGCCTGACATTTTTCAAAATAAGCATTGTCCCGTTGCTGGTTTTCAAACAAACAGTACCAATGTCAATCACCTTTGATGTATCTTATTACCCATCTCCAACACACCAAAATCACCTAGAGTATAAGATGAGAAAAAATCCTTCCTGGAAGTAACATGGAAACTGGCACCACTATCAACAACCCAACTAGAATCATCACAGGCAACATTAATCAAATTTTCATCATAAACAATCACAAGATCATTTGCGGTAGTGGTAGCAACACAATTACCATTCAAACTAATCATTTTACCGTAATTAGGCTCCATCATTCAATCAAGTAAATTCTTCAGAAAAATAAATAAATTAGCTCTGATGCCACTTGTTGGGAAAATCCGAGGGGTGACACACTGGGAAGACATACAAGAATGAGACAAGACCTGAAACACATAAGGGAATGACACCACCTTCAACCCAAAATCTTAAGGCATTAGATTTGTGGGTCTTCTTTCTTATATGTAGCTCAACTTTCTCATTCCTACTCAATGTGGGACTTAGACTCACACATGGATACCCTCAACGATTTTCCCCTCAAGTGTGACGTCCAATTATTATTATTATTATTACTATTTATTTTATTTTATTTTTTTAGGACAAGGATGATTTCAGTAGATATTTAAATAATCAATTCTAAAATAGGCAAAAACACCTTTCATCACAATGTACATTATATTTTACAATACATATATGTTATTAATCGTACTCCATCTAGTATACATATTTTCTACAGAAAGTTTTACTATATTATACAGAATTTATTATTATTATTACATCATTACC
>Ga0209489_105877_pt1 | contig 20574 bp, 11 predicted proteins | sample SiratrowhiteBW_FD_187527 | JGI IMG/M metagenome (GOLD analysis project Ga0209489, IMG submission 187527) | Root nodule microbial communities of legume samples collected from California, USA - Siratro white BW (SPAdes) (version 2) | ecosystem: Host-associated > Plants > Roots > Nodule | place...
ATATATATATATATATATATATATATATATATATATATATATATATAAATGTATATATATATAATTACGTGAATGTTTTAATTGTTATATTACGAGAATTTTGAAAGATATAAATAATGATAATAAATTTGATATATTTTTAATAAAAAATAATTATTTTTATTGTGCCTATAATTATATTAAAAGTGTTTTATATTAAGAAAAGATAATTTTTCTATTTTCATGTACATGTCGAAAGGAAACTACCTTACCTCTCTTAAAAAAAAAAAGAAATAACAGACCCTTAGCATTGGGAGTTGACGTGGTGGCAAACGTAATGCACAGGACTTACGTTGCCCCAGCCAACACAACAAGGAGCTGTGGTCAATTCAACTAAACCATACCCAACCCAACCCACGCCACCCTTTACTGTCTTTTGACCTTTCTTCCATTTCCCTATAAAAACAACTCACTCCCCCCTCTATTACCATTCTATTCTTTTTCCCTCTTCTCATTCATTTCATTTCCTCTTTTCTCCTTCATCTCTAACCATGTCTCAGGTACATCCACACCTTCTCTATGTTAATTTCATCTTTCTCTTCTCTTTTCCCTCAATTTTTCCTTCTGCAATCTCCCCTTTCCTCATTCCTCTTCTCCTTGTTTGACCTAGACTTTATAGCTTCCACTTTTTCAGATATCTCCAATTATTGTTTTCTGCATGCATTTAATGTTCATCCACCATCGCTTTTCTCCCTCAACTATGCCAGGATTTTGACATTCATCTCTATATCTGTCTTTGAACTCTATGTTCCTCATATATTCTCGATCAATCAAGGGATATTTTTGCATCCTATTGTCGGGAACAGTTCAATTCAAATATTATCTGTTATTGTTGCCCAAACTTCAAATTTAATATTATATAATTGCCCCTTTCTTATTTGCTTAGAAATCTTGGATCTTTGTGTGTTTTTCTTGTTTTCTCTCAACTGTTTGATCATAGTTTGTTTGAGATTTTACTAGGTATAAAGATCTTCTCAAGCATTTAAAAGTCTTGGTCCGATGCAATCATGGTCAAACCCTTTCGTTCTATTTTTCTGTTAAAGCTTGTAGACGTAGCATTCAATTTGTATTTGCAGGCTTTAAACCTGAATAGACTTTATTTACGAAGCAAAGATGAAACGGATGATTGTTCTTTTGTTGTATTAGTGGACATGTTACTAGTAAATATGCTATATCTGTATCTGATTTCCTTTTCTGCTCTCGTCTCGTCCTCCATGTTCCCACTCCCATTTTTCTTTTTAACCTGGTTATAGTCTTTCTTAATTTCAAAGTATAAATATATTTCTTCCATGTTGGTGTGTTGGGGTTTAAGAATTAAGATGGTTATTTGTTCTTTTCTCCCCGCCTTAATCTGAACTTTTGCATTATGAGTGCAGACCGTTGTCCTCAAAGTTGAAATGTCATGCGAAGGATGTGTTGGTGCAGTGAAGAGAGTTCTTGGAAAATTGGATGGTAATCAAACACGTTGGATTGAAAATGCATTTATATTTTGCTTAGCAGTATTTTAATTAACTGTTTGTGTAAACTTTCTCTAATATACTGAATGTCGACATGAAAATGTTTATCTTACACAATCACTTTGCTTTGTAGTTCTGTGCCTTTTGTCATTTTCTGTCAATTGGGTTATCAACTTGAAATGAAAGTATCGTATCAATAATATCTTAAGCTATCCTCTAGGATTAGTTTTCCTCTTAACTCATTATCTCTTTGTATTACCATATATCCTGATATCATCATGGATTGTTGTTGGTTCCCCTAATTTGATTGGATTGTGTCTATTATAAACAAGGTTAGTGGTCAAAGTTACACGATCATATCAAATACAAAAACATATCAATTCATTATGATAAATCTTGTTAATATCAATTCATCTTTTTATTATCCTCTGTCTCCTCCTCCCTCTAAACTAAAAAATTTCAACAGTTTGAATGTGTCTGCTTTTTCTTGATTCTGAAGGTCATTCTTCCTGAACTCTATTACTTTCCTATCCTGTGTTATCTATTCTACGATGTATTCCCTAACATGACTTGGGTACTATGATATTTTTAGGTCAGGGATAAGGTTATAAGGTTAAATAGCTCAAATTTATTGTTAATACTCTTCTCTCTTAATTTTCTCTTTCCTGTTGGACTGTGATTGTTTGATCATGTGGGTTTCATGTTTGTGATTAATTCTTGGAAATCATCAATAGTGCCTTGCTTAGGTTGTTAATGATTCCATTTCTTGAATGTAACACTGAATTTGATATTGTTTACATATAGAAACATTGGTAGCCTTGTTTAGGCGATATCTTATCATAATTCATTCTATTTTTTATCCTGAAAATACAGCTTTCATATTTTTAGCCCTATTTTATGTACTTCATATGTACTGTTTTGGGTATTATGATTTAGCTTTGCTGATCTCTGAAATGGTTTTCTTGAAATTCCCTTCATGGTGATATGTGCTGTTTCTCATCTTTATGCCAAGTGGCAACTTATCTAATAATCTTCCATTCATTTTTGAAACATGTTTGAATATGTCACCAAGCAAAAAGAAAGCCTTTTGAATTTTTAAATCAACAGCTTCTCTAGCATAATAAAAGCTCTATATTTCTGATAGAAAACGTCTTAAAATCACTGTTAACTTATATCCAAACTGATATAATGCTAGTTTCAAAGCCAGTATGTTTCTATGATTTCACGTGGTACAAGAATATGAAGTGAACACGCGAAGACGGATTCATATTATGGATTAAAGTCATTGTAATGACAGCATACCAACCAGAGTTCCTCTTCCAATGTTGTTGAATAATGATTGGTGATCTTATTTGCAGGTGTGGAATCATATGACATTGATCTGAAGGAAAAGAAGGTGGTAGTGAAGGGAAATGTCCAGCCAGACACAGTTCTGCAGACCGTTTCCAAAACCGGGAAGAAGACAACCTTCTGGGAAGGTGAAGCAGCAGCATCTGAAACTAGCACAGTAGCTGCTGCCTAAAACATTTAGCTATATTTTGTGCGGGCGCAGTAGCTGTGTGAATCAAATACTATTTGGTGGACTTGAAATAACGATGGAACTTGTCATCTGATGTATTTCGTCGTGTCACAACAAAGACTGCTGTATATTACTGTTTTTCTCATCTGTGATACTGTATTAATGTGTGGTTTTAGCTTCCTTTGTATTTGTTCCCACTCATTTTCTTCCTTCTGTCAATCAATTCAAACCGCAAATATTTCCAAAGCCATCCTTTACAGTGAAACTATGTTTTTTCTCATTGATATTCTCCTTTAAAAGCAATTAAAAACATTTTTGGGTCCATTCTTTTAACTAAGTTACATGTTAAACTAGCTCGCCCACAGAGTACGATGTATGGAAGATGATCAAGTAAAAAAATTAAGAGAAGCAGAAATGCTGGAAGAAAATATGCTTAATTTTTGTTAAATGGATTTATCATTACAATTGGAAAATACCAGAAGAAATGAATGAGCTTGTAGCTGTAGACCCAGCAATAGTTTATGCGTTCATGTCCAAGGAGTGATTGAACCAGTCTTAACTTCTCCCATATACGTATTCTACTAAATGTAAAGTATTGTCGATAAAAAGAGGTATTTTATATTTGCTTTAACGTCACCCAATAGTAGATTGTATATAAAAAGAATCATACCTTTTATTATTCCTCTCTGCCTGCTTTTAATTGGGTTCGTCAAACAACATTCAAGAATGTAACTTTCCTTAAAAAAACAAATAAGAAAGACTCTAGTGAAACTTCCATTATTCGACTAAATTATGTAAAATTTTCATGCATAATGACTAATCAAATCTCAGAAAAGATAGTTATTGGGAAAATCTCTGTCGAAAGTTTATTTTAGAAATAATCATTATCTTTCTAAAGAAATTTCTTCTGGCTTCCAAAAAAGTTCTTCTGATAAACTTATTAAAAACAATATTTCTTCAAAACAACGTAAACAACAGTTAACCTATATGTTATAAGAATGTATGAAGCGATACATTGGAAATAGATTAAACAATTTGTTGGCTGATTTTCTTGTCAACTAAAACCAGTTTTTTTTTTTTTTTTTTTTTTTTCAAGATTTTAAGGACACGCCTTCTTCCACCACTGACTATGCATTTAGAGATAGTAATGGTTGAACACTAAAAAAGTTTATTCGCTGCAACAAAAATGGAATGTAAGATGAGTTTCTAGCAATGAAAGACGAATTTATATAGAAAACTGATAATTTTTAGCAATGGATACCTTGAATCTGTAAGATTGCACAACAGAGTTCTAGATGGATTTCAATATTTATCTCTTATTTAATAATGAAATTCGGAAGGCTTACTGTCCAGAAAGTGTAATCAAAGAATTTTAATAAATTGTTTTAGGACTATAAAATCATAAATTACTATATTAAAAAAATTCCTTTGACAAATTATGACATTTAAATAACCGGAACCACTTGTCCTTTATTTTTTTCGTCCTTCACTTTAGTCCTTTTTCTTTAACTTTCTAATTCCCAAACGTACCGCCATGATCGAATCGGTCATAATTCATTTTATTTAAAAGAAGTGATAAAACTAAGCTTTTATGGAGAATGGAGTGGTTTTCACGTCACAAAAGAATGATTCACAGCCTTCAATGGAATAACTGCAGGATTCTGGAGATGGACAATCACAGGCTGAGAAAAAATTGGTACATTCCACGGCTATTTTTTCGCTAAAAACCTTTACAGTTCTTAAATTTATACAATTTCTTTGTATAACATTTGTACAGTAAAGAGAGATGTAAGAAGAGAAAAATAAAGTTATCAACACATTGACGAAATATGAAGAGAAAATGTATGTTATAGAATTTTTTGTGCAAACAATATACCTAATTTTATGATATCTATTTTTTTTTTCTTTCTAAAGAATACTTTTTTCGAAATGTGATTTGAAAAAAGTAATAATACTTTTTTCCTATTTAAATCCATTGATATCTAAATATAGTATTGAACATCCATTTAAGTCAAATATATCTGTGGTACCTAATTCAATTTCAATCAATAACTCAGATAAGTATGTACTTTCCAGTTTTATTTTTCCAACAACATTTCATTGCATACTTTTTTTTCCCCTCTTACCAGAATTAACATGTTTGGTGATTGCAACCACCCCAGACACTGTGAACCTAAATCAAAACAAGAACACCGCGAGATTAAAAAAATAAATTGTTTCACACACACAACAAGAAAAATACATACATCCATTTGGCAGTTGCAATGGTTGGTCCACCAACAAACAACAGCATCTGTTGAGAAACAATAATTGATGTGGACAAGCGAACGGGAGGAAGTGAGAAAGAAGTGCCTTTCTTATATTCGAATCTTCTTATGCTCCCCCCTTTCGCATTGTCAGAAACAAAATTATAAAAAGCAACGAAGTAAAAAATAAATGACGATAATTATGTCTACGTCTTTCACTTTTCTCAGATGAGAAAAGAATCGTAACGGAATCTAATCCCTTGGTTGTCTTTTACTTTTCATAACATCAAAGAAAAATGGCATATATCCAATGAATACTTGGAAATCATTTGTCCTCCCCTTTCCAAAAATTAAGTAAAATTTGTTAATTACACCAACTTCAGATGCAACTGTAATTAATTAATTAATTACACAAAATCCACACACATTGTTGTTTGAGTTGAAGTTGTATAGTGGTATTGATTTGTGTTTTACATATGAATTTATATATGTGGTTCTAATAGAAGTCTATGGTATTGTTTGTGCAATTGTAGAGTCGAACCAATTCCTTGCACTTGTCTGATGAAGGGATGTATGGAGGGGTAGCACACCTCAACAATGCCCAATTAACTCCATTGAAGAAGGGGTGGTGCTTAATTGCTAGGGCACCCATTGTTGAGCCCAGTCTCATTGTTGAGTCCTTCACCAACAGTTGTGAGATCAAATCCCTGGCTGCTCCTGGGATCATGGGCTCCTTGGGGAACTCAAGGGCACGTGCCACTATGTTGGCTAGGGTTAGCTCGTGCTCAAGCCCTTTGAAGGGTGTGATCCCGTAGAACAGTTCGAAAATGAACACTCCCAATGTCCACCAATCAACGGCGTTACCGTGACCCTCCCCGGAAATCACTTCCGGCGCCAAGTACTCGTGGGTCCCAACGAACGACGTCGATCGAATTTCTATTGGCTCCGCTACTATCTCCACGGACCCACACCGAGAGGACCTCTTGCTACGACCGCGTTTTGGGTGGAAGCATGGCACAGATGGCACCATGCAATTGGGCAGCATGCATGATGACATGGCGGGCGCGCATTGGTTTTTATGCTCGTTGGAACTGGTGTTGCTGGGTGGATCTTGATCGAACACGATCTGAGCCGTTGATGTTGTGTCGTCGCCTTTCAGTGAGAGGTCAAAGTCCGTGAGCATTACGTGACCGTCCGATCTTATGAGCACATTTTCAGGCTTCAAATCACGGTATATTATCCCCATCATGTGTAGGTACTCCAAGGCAACCACAACTTCAGACGCGTAGAACCTGTAACACCCACACCATTACTATAATACATAATAATAAGGTCACATTTCCAGCTACCACCCTCAGGTCAGCATAACATAGTGGGATTGTTATTATCGGCATGTATTATTTCGGTATATCACCATCATAATTTTATTACCATCAATTTCTCCAATAATTAAATTATGCAGGGTCCACTTTTGAATAATCATACCCATTATTTTAAATTTTGACCAAGCAAAACGTCACCCAGTTTTATTTTTGCATACATTTTAAAATATATTTTGATCAAGACGTACAAGTATTATTTTATAGCAATAAAACCTTTTGACTCCACCCGAGAGTTGTTCATGCAATAGTTTAACATGGAGGTTCCATCCCAAAAACTTTTAAATCTGTCCAAGTTCAGAAACGACGAGATAAGAATGCTGAAAGGTTTATTATTAATATTATTATTAGTTTGGAAATCCGATAATGGTTACTGGTTAAGTGGGGGAGGCACTAAATTATTATTTGGTGCACGACGGACACACCAAAAGCCTTCGTGGGCTCACAATCAAAGGCAACAGAGGAGACATGAATTGAATCTAATGGCCCACAGGCCATGAAATTATGAGCAGATTAAACCATCACCAACTGATCCAGAGAAGCCAAATAAACATGCTCTCTCTCCACCCTCTCCACTACAATATTATACAGTTTCCATTTTGTTACATTAGCTGTGATATAAACAACCAGCCATTGTTAATTGAGTTACAAATCCCACTAACATCTTAAACAGTAACTGTTAGCTAGTAGTTTGTTTCTATTTATATATATTGTAATAACATATAACAACAAAAAAGAAATTACTGAACCAAATTATTCTCTGCATGCATGTTGTTCATTGATCATCTAAAATTGTGATCATTTTAGTAACAACGCAGCTTCAAAGTCTAATATGATCACATGCATATTAAATAGGGAGAGTTAAAGAAGGGACAGCGAGACAGACCTAACGGCGGCGTGGTGGAAGCGTTTATCGGGCTGGCGCTGGCGCAGGACGTGGAGGTCGCCGCCGGGGCAGAACTCGGTGAGGAGGCAAGACCAGCGAGGGGAATCGAGCGAGGCGTAAAGAGTTGGCAGAAAAGGGTGATCCACCGCTTCCAGAATCTCTCTCTCGACCTTAGCCCTCGTGTCTTTGTTCCTGGCCACCAGTTCCTTCTTGTCCATCACCTTTGCCGCCAACAGGCACCCGTTCGAGCCCTTCAGCTCCACCAAGTACACGCTTCCGATGTCGCCGCTCCCCACGCGCTGCACAAACCGGAGGTCGCCCAGTCCCAGGGTGCCGCCGTACCGCTCTATGGCGTCCCAGCAGGGGTCCGACGAGGGTGCGTGGTTCCTGGCGGAGAACGTCCACTCCGCCGCCGCAGTGGTGGCAGGGTTCTCGGAGTCTTCCTCGGCGGAGGAGTGCATTGTGTCGCTAATGATTCTAACAATAACAATAACGAAAATAATAATGGAGTTTGAGTTTGCTATGTTGTGCGTGAGTGAGAGAGAGAGAGAGAGATATGTGCGTGTGGGTGGAAATAGAGAGTTGAGTTTTGTGAAGGGAATGAGAGAGGGAGGTGGGGGCATAATGGGCCGGCAGTTTATTATTGGGCCATCTGGTGCCGTCACACTAAATAGGCCACTGGGTCAATGGGCCCATCTGCTTCCATTTTTTTCCTTTTTTACGTTTTTTTGTCCTTTTATAGTATTCATCATAATTCCATTTTCACGTATGAACAAAAGTACTAACGTGGGTGAGACATGTTGATTTTGTCAGAGTGTGAATAAAAACGCATCTAAAGAGTCATATTTTACAAATCTAAACTGTAACTAGTTCTATTCAAGTGTGATTATTACTCTTAACTCGCATCTAAAGAGTTATTTTTTCATATCTTGTAACAATTTAACTTAAGAATGTGTTTAAAGAAAATGGAACTACGACCCTACGACATCATTAATAGATAATAATGGTTCTTTACTTTAAACACAACCATTACATACCCGATCTTCTTTTATTCCAAAGATTATTAAATAAAGTCAGAACTTTAAATATGAGTTCCTCCATTATACTTAAAGAAATGAGCCATCAAAGCTAATAAATCTTATTCAAATCGCACCACTCCCACAAAAAGGTTTTAAATCTTTAAAAAATATATCAAAGAAAAAAAAACATTGCAAACTGGAGATAAAAATTGTTAAGGGACAATTAGAAGAGTCTGCTAAAACCTTTGCTTTATATTTCCGTTATTTGTTTAAAGTCATGAACGTAAAATAATCTAGTTATGTTTTTTAACGAGTAATTATGTTTCCTCAATCTTTTTTATATGTATTTACTTATTAATTTTTTATCTTTTGACTGTATTCTTTTCTAAATGTAGTTATACTTATTAAATACATTTATTGTGATAGTTATTGGCTTAATTTTCTTTTTCTTTTCTTCTGCTCAATTTTAAGATAACGAAGTATTTATAAGTCAAACTAAATGTTTTTTCACGACACATAATGAAAAGCGTCTCATTTTTTCGATATAGAAGACTTGTGAACGTAAAAAAAGTTTACAAAGAGGCTCACAGCTTATTAAATATTAGATTCAATTTTCTTTTACTCAGAGGATCAGGTGAAACTGAATATCCTTTTACATAAATCAAACTAGAAATTGAGTAGAAAAGCGAAATCAATTTAAAATAATAATTTTTTTCTGTACATACTTTAGAAAAACAATTTGATTTTAGGTTAGGAGGATATTTTTTTTTTTTTTAAATAGCGAAGTTTAGTATGTTTTTTTACTCCAATGATATACTATCTATAATAATTACTTTAATAGCACGGTTTACTTTTTTTATAACAATTCTGAATTTGGTTTCTAGAGAACCAAACTTTTTTAAACGATGGGGTGAAGTTTGACTGAAATACCTGTAACATTAAAAAAAATAAAAATTATTTTAATAAGAAAGCAATAACATTCTATGTGAAATAATTATTTTCATGATTTGGTGAAGTTTAACTGGAATACATGTGACGCTCCTGGACTTCCACTTACTCTCTCTCATGCCTCCCTCTCTCAAAATATATTTTTCTTCTTTTTTAAATTTTCTTTTCATACTTAATATGTTTTAGAATCCGACCACGTGGGAGTTAAAAAGTTAAAGAATCATTTTTATTGGATCACATTTTTAAACACAATATGTTTCTAGTTATTCTAAGGATTCTTTATTCTCTATTTTTCTTAAGGTTTTTGTCATCAATTTTAGTAAAGATAATTGACAAAATTATTTCTCTCAATTTAATTAAGATTATACTAAAATTTGGTTTTATTTTGATAACTTATTCTAAATCCATAGAGTTTGGGATTAATGTCTCTGTCGGGTATTTGAAGAAACGGTTGTACAGATCATCATCAAATAATGGAAGTTAGTAACATTTTTTTTATAATAGTTAGTTACTTTCAAATATAATTCTAGGATAAAATACTTAAATATATAATTATCAGTGCTCAAGTCTTTCTTACAGATCTGACTGATCCTTAAGCACTGAATGAGTTTGATTGTTTATCTTGATTTGGTGTGATTAATTGACCTAATGTGAGTAATGATATTAAAAAGTAGCATGTGAGAACTTTTCATTGTTGTTTGATGGATTGAATATGACTTGTGATAAGACTTTGATAGGTATGACCTGTAGATATGTCATTTATGCATGATTGATTGAGGAATTGTATCTGATATTGTGCATTTATATAAAGTGGTGAAGTTTTCTTTAAATTATTGGGACTGAAATGGAAATTGAAGGAATAGATGGATGAAAACTGATGATGTATGATATGAATTGTATGTGATGCGTAGACATAGTATTTTTAGGAAAGAGAACATTTGTACTAGCAAATAGGATGTGCATTGTCTAAGGATCTAGTTAACGATTGATATCGATACCTGACTCTACTAATAATAAGAATCAAATAGATGAATATTATTAGGTAGTGAGAGTCAAAGAAGATTTATATGACTGAAATTTCGGCTTGAAAAAGGGTTGGTCAAGACAGTCATATGGATTAATCCTGTCATATGAGATTAATGGTGATGAGATGAGACACACAAATTGGGAGTAGTATGACAGGTGCAAATCTCAGGGTCTATTCAATGCACGAGTCTTCCGGAAATAGATTGAGTCTGTCTATATTATGTGATGTCTTAAGTTGGATGATAGATGTTGTCAATTGATTGTTATGTGTTAAATGATGTATACCCGTGATTATTTGAGATTAATTGAGATATTTTGAATTACTAGCTTACCCTTTCTTACTTCTGTTGTGTGTTTGTTTCTATCTGCGATGATCGTGTTATACACGGGAACAGGTAATGTTGCAAAGGATACTGTGGAAGATGCTCTTGATTAAGTCAGTTGTAGTTTTAAAAGATTTTTGAAAAATTCTTATTTTGTTTATATGTATATATGTGTAAATGTTATTAGTTATATTTTAATTTCCTATAAAGAGGGAAATCTTTTGAAGTACAGTGTCAGTGGATATTTATATATATCTATATTAGGTATTATGTTTTCATTGTTGGTTTGGATAAACTAGATGTTGGAAATAATTTTTTGGATGTTACATTTATGGTATTAGAACAGTTTGTCCTTAGGATGACCTGAGGGTAGTGAGTTCAGTATGTTTCTTTGGCATGTAAATTTTGTCTAATTTTAGTCTAGAAACATAGGAAAAATGTTTCTAGTTGGATTATTGATAAATGATCTTTGAAATTTTGGTTGCATTTGAGTTGAAATGATTGTTATGAATGAAGATGAAAATATTAAGTAAGAAAAGAATCTTGATAAAGTGGTGAGGGTGCACACTAATGACTAAATCAAGATGATTTTCTTTCTTAATTCTAAATATTTGAAGTATCTTTTATTATGTGTTAAACTTCATGTTAGACGTATATTGGATTTTAGTGTAAAATGTTTTCTTGTATTGAGTATTGTTTGTGAACTTTGAAGTTTTCTTCTAGGTAAAAAGTTTTACACCAACATTTGTTTTGGTATAGCATTTTGGTATTACGACAAGTGATGGAGTACGCCCCAACGACATTAATTAAAGAATAAAGAGGACAAAGAGCTAGAGGGAGAATTAAGAGCTTTCTAGAATATTAGGCCCATCTCATCCTATATGGGCTTTTAATTAGCTGCTCGGGCCCAAATACAAACATGAAGAAATCCCTTTGAAGAAAATAAAATATTAAGGAAAAGTTGTCTAATTTGTATAAATTGTTTAGAATAATTTAGAATAATTTAGGCCTAGTATTTGGGCCTTGTATTTTTGGGTCATGTAATATAAGTTTGGGCCTCGAGGTCCATAAATAATGTTGGTTTTGATCAAGGTGTCCAAGTAGCACAAGGAGCTCTCTCCTTGCCACTTGTCACCACCTTGTGAGAGTCTTGGAGTATAAGCTAGGTTTGGGAAACTTGTCATAGAAGCTAGGGTTAGAAGCTTGTCTTATAAGCTAGGGTTAGAAGCTTGTCTTATAAGCTAGGGTTTCTAGACCTAGCTTCTCCCATACCCTACCTAGATAGCTTGCATTGGAAGCTAAGTAGCTCATCCTTTCTTCTATAAATAAGAGGTCTAGGAACCTCTCTTGTAGACTTGATTTGAGTAATGAAATAATGTCAAATTTTCAGCATATTGCCTCAAGTTTCACATTGAGTTTCTTCTCCTAGAAGCTAGAAGCTCTCTCTTGAAGATTGACCTAACCTCCTTCAAGGCTTTCACTATCTTCTTCACCAAAACCATATCAAACTTCCCTTGCACACTTCCTTCCATGGTGAATTCCTCCACATCCATTGCTTTCGCATCATTAGGAGCTCCTTCCATCCAATATGTTCGGTGCAAAAGGCTTGAATGTGCTCTTCTTCCATTTTGGAACGTGAGCTACAAGCTAAAGCACTTAGGAGCTTCTCCATCAACAAGTGTTTCGATGTTATGGATAGACATATATTCTAAGTGAATTTGAGAGGTTTACCTTTGGAAGATCTAGATATAATCTTTGAGATAAATCGACTCTATAACAATTCCATTCTTTTTAGTTTGGGATGCATATAAAGTAGTATCATCAAATCAGAAGGATAGAGAATGAATAATTACATAACAAACATGGACTGAGTTACAAGTTGGAGTTAATTGTTTTATGATACATTTATGATAAAAACCTGTTGTGAGAGCTAGATTAACAGTACATCAACAGTGTAGAAGTTTACATATGTTTCCCAATAAAGCATTATGGTTACCTTCCAAGATAAAAGTAAAGTTTTCATTTGATTTAAGGCTTGGGGTGAGGCTAGTGTCAATGACACCTTATAAGTCAACTCTAACTGAGTAGTAATGCTGAAAAAGAAAAGAGAGATTTGATAGAGAAAATAGTTTATCTAGTCAAAGTGTGTTATCATGAAAAATACCAATATTGTTGGTATAGAACATATATGAGGGACCTAGGTCATGTATAGATTGTCCAGTGTTAAATAAGATTTGAGGAATTATAGTTTGATGGATCCAATTGTACGAAATATTAACATTTTCCAAAATAGACATGAGATCTTGGTATCCAAACATTTAAGTGAAGAATGAATATGTGTAAAGAGAAACCTATGGATCCAGTTATGACCCTAGGACTATGTAATAATACCGTTTGGGAGGGACAAGTGTCCTAGAAATATTCATGGAATATATGGATATGAGTTTCTTTATCTTCTTAGATAAGTCAATTCTATTTTATATAGATGACATGTTTAGTTATATAGTACTTTGGAGGCGCGTGAAGAACAACTAGGGGTAGTGACTATATTCGTGAAAAAAAAAATAGAATAAGTGAGCGTTTTGATTAGTGAATATGAAATTTTAACCTGTCATTACAACTCACAGAATCTAGTGGATCTAACCAAAGGAAAGACAATGTTATAGTGGAATATCACAATGGTTGGCATGGAGACCAAAAGTTATATGGATTCGATTGATTGTTATAAGAAGTTAATGCGAGAGTTTTCTAAGGTAGTATTGTGTTCCCCACAACTTGACTACAAAGAATAAGATCTTGCTTTATATGAATAAAAGAGTTTAGAGTTTTCTAGGGTGGTGGCAAAGATTGAATAGTTTACTAGATCGATAAATTCTTGGCACATAAAAACTTCTTAAGTATAAGAGATATTATGTCATAAGTTGATTCATGTGTAAAAGTAAGAAAAGAGGACAGTAGGCTATGTTTATAGAAAATTAAAAGTTTGCAAGAAGAAACACTTCACTCGTGACATAAGGATGGTGGTAGTGATACTGCCTTATGAAATTTTCGGTGCTTAGTTTCACACATTAAATGATCGCAAAAGCTTCAAGTATTTGTTTAATCAGGAGTAACTAGATATGAGACAAAAGAGATTGGTGAAATTATTAAAGAATTAGAATTTAAAGTTTGTGTATCATCTATGGAAGGATAATCTAGTTAAAGACACTTTGAGTAAGAAAACAATCTAAGTGTTGAATGTGATGGTCAAGAATTTAAGTTTATTGAGTATTAGATATTAAACTAGCTGAGGATTTCATAATGAAAGTAAATAGAGATTCTGAGGTTAGGTTAGGGTTTGGGGTAGTCGCAAGCAAAATTTAGATAATATAGTTTAGTATAAACCTTATAAGAATAATTTAATGTGTACCAGCATAAGTGAGAGATAACAATATCTAAAGGAGTTTCATCATTTCACCACCTCCATTGGATGCGGGTTTAAAACATAATGGTGCAGAATGCACTAGCCCTTCTTAGCCACTCAAACAAAAGAGCTTCTTCCTGCACTCCATAACATAAATGAAAAGTCAAATTTACTTCTAAAATTAAATTTAAAACCTAAAACTATCATTCACGCCTCTATTCTCAATTGAAACCCAACAACTTCTCTATTCACAAAATTTGAGCACTCTATACCTTCTTCATTTGCATATTCATATTCTTTGTTCACCCTGCACCTTATCTGTTCACAAATTAACATTAACATGATTTCAAGGTTTAAAATGTAACACGGTTAAAACTCCACATGAATCAATAATCTTAATCAACAAAGAAACAAGAAAAAAATTACAATTGTGCAAAATCGAACAAGACACGATAAAGAGATAGAAATGATTGTCTTTAATTTGAAATCATGCAAAGCAACAATTCCAGTGGCTTGCCAATGTAGGATCCTATTGCCTTTGATACCGGTTTTGTAGTGACTGCGAATTGAATTTTTTTACACATCCATTCAAGCAATGGTAAGCAAAGGTGTATTTAAGTGTTAGTGATGGCGGCGAGAAGAGGGTGAATTTTTTTTGAAAGTTTTACATGCTTTCAAATTCTACAATTCAGAAGATAAATGATTTTTTGGATGGCTTCCAGATTGTAGAATTCAGATGCTACTAGTGCTTTGGATTTGACTTCTAGATTATATAATCTAAAATACATTTCAATTTCTTTATTATCTTATAGATTCTGAAATCCGTTTTTAGAATCAGAAAGTTATTTCAAATATGTTTTCTCTTACGGATTCTATTCTACAATTCGAAAACCAAATCTTTTTTTAAGTGTAAAATCCATACAAGAAAATATAATTAAAATAACGTTCGGACTTTACAATCTAAAAACAACGAAATTGCATCTCAAATCACACCCACCCTTCGATTGCATATAACTACCATCAAGACCTCCGTATCATGTGCAACAGCTGCCCGACCACCACACCATACAGTAAATGTATCTTTACATATTTCAAATTCTTCAACACGCACTGTACTCACAATGATGCTATAAAACATATTTTAGTTTTATTGAAGGACATTTCTATCTTTTTTTATTAAGGTTAAATTTGGAATTATAAAAAATAGAGGTGCAGGATGATATCATGGAGGTGCAGAAGAAGCTCTCCTCAAACAATTGCTACCAAGCAACATCTCCCCAAGCCCATCACCAAGCCCATTTTGAAACTAAAATTTGTCCTGCCCTCACTTAGTTGTAGCATGCTATTTTGGTACAACAGAAAATAGCAGAGACTTTGTTCCTTTGTTACAATAATTATTATTATTTTTATTTCTTTACTACAAATTTTGTCATGAAATTCTCACATCTCTGTCGTTTATTTCTTGCACGAAAATTATAGTGGTTTAAGAATGAATTGTAATTGTTATAACATTTTAACTTCTTACTTTACCCGTAGAACTTAAATTTGACTACCACAATCACTTAAGAAATCTTCTTATTAAATAATAATAACAAAATACGCAATATATATATTAAGTTTTTGTTCGGATATATGTGAAAAATCAAAATGAAATACACATTTTAGATTTAAAGTTTTAAAATAAATTGATTTACGAAAAAATAGTATATATAATTGATTATGGATTATAAAATCATAATCAATTAAGTACATATATATATATATATTATTTATTATTTTTTGTTATAATAGAATAGATAATTAAAATAATTTAATATTCTATTAATTTGTATTTTTGTATATAATATTTAAAATTTATATTGATACCGTACAATAAAAAATCATATGTATATAATTTTACATATATAAATTATCTACAGAATAATTTATATATAATATTTATATAATGACTAGACCCATTACATATATAAAAATCATCCATACATATATAATATTTTTGTTTATTTTTTTTCTTTATAAATGAACGTATAAAATTATAAAAAGTAATAAATTATATCTTTTAATAAGATTTTATATTTTTTTAAAATTATACTATTTTTAAAAAAATATTATAAACTAATTTATCTTTAATCAAAATAAAAATTTAAGGATTAAGATTTAAAGATTAGAAGTTAAGGTTTAAAAATTTAGAAATGATAGTGTGTATACCACACATTCCCTGTTCTTAACTTAAAAAAAAACTCTCCTTACTCTTTTCAGCATTTGCAACAGCATCTACCAATCAATGCGTCAACCTACTTGCAATGCTCTGCACAATCACAACTAAACTAATCTTCGCTGAATGTGCAATAAAAGAAACAGACCATATAACTAAACTAGTTGTGATAAATAATTTAAACCCTAACCCACCGATTGCCTGACACATTTTTAGTTTTATCTAACCTACATATTTCATGGTTGATATATGGCCAAGAGTAAAAACATAATATATTATATAGTGATGTATAATCGATTATATAAAAAACCAAAAAAAAGTGTAATGAGTTGCACTGTTCTTATAAATATAGAATAATATTTATTTCATTATTTATAATTTATTTTTTATTTATCTAAATGTTTTTTCTATTATTTATTTATACATAAATGGTCCTTATTGAGGGACTGGATAAAAAAATTTCGTATGTAAATATAATATAAATACATTACAAACTCAAACTTTTCTTATATAATTTATCCATACATAATACGTGCAGATAATCATCCGTATATAATACTATATATAAACAAATTTGTATTAATTAATATTCAACTAATTATTTCAAATTTAAAAATAAAATTATAAATTCATATAAATAATTTATAAATAAATTTATATTTGAATAAAATATTATAATTAAATATGTTAACAAAAACTCATAAACATAAAAATAACTACAAATACAATACTGAAAAATGGAAGGAGTGAAAAAATTTGTTAAAATCCAAAATTTGATTGATTTAAACTTTGATCATGAAAAATAAATAATATAAAAATCTAGAAAAAGTAAGTAGTTACAGAAGTTTAAAAAGAATATATTTTAGGAAAATAAGAATTGAATTTGTTATATATTATATATGAACTTTATAACTTTTAAATAATAAAATATTTATTTTATTTAATTTGTGGGTTTTATAAATGAACTTACAAAATTATAAAAAAATAATAAATCATATCTTTTATGAGATTATATGTATACTTTTTTTAAAATTATACTATTTTATGAGAAATATTATAAACTAATTTATCTCTGACTAAATAAAAATGTAAATATGATACTGTGTATACACATAATTTACAACAACATCTATCATTTATCTACGCGCCAAGTACGTTGGTCAGAAACACCAAACCTGTACCACATCAACTATAAATAACGCGTCAAACACCAAACCAGTATCACACCAACGTGTGCAATACTCTACACAGTCACACCTAAAAAAACTTGTCTTGACTGAATCTGCAGTAAAAGAAACAGACCAAATAATTACACAGTTGTGATAAAAAATTGTCTGACACATTTTTGGTTCATCTAAACTACGCGTTTCTGGTATATGAGCACGACTAGAAAACATAATATATTATATACTAAGAAAAGTATTATCAGTTACATTGATTTTATAAATATAAAATGTTATTATTTATTTTTATAATTTATTATCTATTAACCTTAAATAGAAAAACCATTATTTTATTTTTACCGAACTTAGGAGATAGTGACATGTCGTAGCTATTAGCTAGATGTAGGAGAGCTGTATGTAACAGTGAATTTGATGGAAGGAAGTAGAAGTGAACTGGTCTGTATTCTTCCCTTTATGACTTAGTTAACCAAGAAAAAATCACGTACAATTAGGAACTTGCACCTCACCAATCACCACAAACTCTGCAATAGAATTAGTATGTCGGGTTATGAGAGGCACTTGGTTCCAATAACTGTTAAATTTCCATACTATTTAATTTTTATTATATTGTAATAGGAAAATGTTAGATGCATTTTCTAAGATGTTTTTCATCTTTTTAAGGTGAAAATTGTGTAATACTTTTAGCTATAAATTATACCTTTTATAGATACTATAGTATCCTTTGAATTTTGTTAACAATTAATTAAATATATATTAGTTGTTAGAAATAAGTCGAGAAAATTAATTAACAACACATTTTTTTCTCTTTATCGTTGGGTTGAAAAGTTTTCAAAATTATAAAAAAGTACGAGTCTCAAAATTTATGTATTTTTATTATTTTTATCAAATTCAATCAATAATAAAATTATCTAACTAATTAGTGTCATTAGAATATTTATTAGAGTACATAAATAAAAATTTATGACACATTCAAATAAATAATTTCTTCCCTTTAGTTCCTTTAATAGTTAGAATATATATTAAAAAATGTGTTAAAAATCTCTTTTAAACTAAAATTACAATCACTAAATCTATATATATATATAAAGATGGTAGATGTCTTCTTTCTCCACTCTTTTTGTAATACATATGTTAAAAAGTTTGATCAGGTTAAATCCGATATTGATAGTAAACTTTGTATTTGTAGTCAGATATATTATTGATTTATCTTGTCTATGTGAATTAGTAAGATATGTAGACTATATTGAGTTTTTCTTTCTTAATGTTATGACACGATTCATCTTTTGAATTGTTTATACAATAGGAATTTGATATTAATTTAATCGTTTTAAAGAAGTTAAAATTCTAAAGAGAGTAATAATTAAGAGCAAGTAACATGAAATTATAGGTCTAATATGATATCAATGTGTGCACTAACCAATAAAGTGAAAATCAAGGAATTCTAAAAAAAGTCGACCAAATAGATTGGTAAGATCTACAGAGTATAAACATGTTGTCATTATTCATTTTATACATGATAGTTTTTTTTACATAAAGTCAAGTAAGGAGAGGAGAAAACAACAATCCCTTTGAACATTAAAGTAAGGAGAGGATATGGATAGAAGGCTTCTAGAAGGAAAATAATTATGCGATTTTGTCTTTTTGGTAGAATCAAATTATCATCAATTCTGTTTATTTGTTTTTATGACATTATCAGATTGTAATAATTTTATTTTGTTTTCTTTATTTAGCTATATCTAGAATGGGTACACTACTTGTATATATTCAGTTCTCTATTTTGAATGAAAGATAGAAAAAACATAGAGAATGTTTTCATTCTCATATCCTTTATTCATTTTTGTTGATCTCTCTATTTTCATAATCTGGTATCAGAGCTCTAATTTGAGAGCTCTGGTTGCTACATTTACCATGGCCGAAATTATTGATCCCTCACAATATTTTTCATTTTATTATGTTAGTTCTCAGCAACATATGATTTGTTCTATTGGTACACACCAAGAGAGACAAATTTTTGGTGATCAGTCAAAAGCAATGAATGATACTAACAGAAGTAGTTTTGGAAGACGATATACTTCTAATGTCTGCAGTCATTGTGGAAAGACATGACATGTTTTTGATACGTGCTATAGAAGGCATGGTTTCCCACCTCAGTTCAAGTTTAAAAATCATGAAACAGACTGTAATAATAATCAGCAGAATCATGAAGGTTCAGGGTCAGAGGTACATTCTCAACATATTGGTTTTACTCCAGAGCAGTATCAAACATTGTTAACCATTCTACAACAGTCTAAATCCAGTGACAATGTCTCTAATCAAATCTCTAGTATTCCTTCCAACACAACAACACACACTGGTAATAAATTTCTCTCTTCCTTTAGTTCTTGGATTATTGATAGTGGTGTTACTGATCATATTTGTTCATCCTTAAGTCATTTCACTTCATATCATCAAATTAATCCTATCTCTGTCAAATTATCAAATGGAAATCAAGTCTTTGCAAATTATTCTGGAAGTGTTTTTATCAGTCAAGATCATGTCTTAGATAATGTTTTATATATTCCTAACTTCACTTTTAACCTTCTTTCAGTGGCAAAGTTAATTGATAATTTGTCTTGTGTGATTGTTTTTTATTCTAATGGTTGTCATATTAAGGACAAAACCTCTTTGAAAATGATTGGATCAACTGAGATGCAAGGTAGACTTTATATACTCAGGGTCCCTTCTTATCAAAACCTTCAAATCAAACCTGTCAAATCTTCACATATAACCAATATTGTCAATTTCACTGCTAGTGATCTCGAAACCCTTTGGCATTTTCGGTTAGGGCATGTTTCAAACAAATCTTTAGATGTTATCAAAAATAAATTTCCTTTTGTTAAATATAATAAATCTTTCATTTGTGATATTTGTCATTTTGCAAAGCAAAAAAA
>Ga0209489_105878_pt1 | contig 20573 bp, 7 predicted proteins | sample SiratrowhiteBW_FD_187527 | JGI IMG/M metagenome (GOLD analysis project Ga0209489, IMG submission 187527) | Root nodule microbial communities of legume samples collected from California, USA - Siratro white BW (SPAdes) (version 2) | ecosystem: Host-associated > Plants > Roots > Nodule | place: USA...
CTTCCATGGAAAACCTTCTTTTATAGCAGCAGGGTTAAATTTGTAATTTCCTCATGTCTATTATTGGAATTTTGAAAATTATGGAGGTGCAGGAAGATGATATGGAGGTGCAGGAAGAAGCAGTCTTCTTATTGTCCTTTTCGCCATAGGAACTAATGTAGTTTTCCATCTTTGCTTCAATCTTCACCACCTCCCCTCCAATCATGCAGTGACACACATGGAATAGGATGGTGGTTGACATCTGATGAACATTATTCTTGAGCTCATGAATCTCTAGGGTTGCCACGTTATCAACACGATTCTTATAATATTCTTGTCACTGATGAACATTCTCCCAACTGCTGTCTCATTTCAATAACAAAAAAAACATAGTCGAGAAACCCATAAAAGTGAAACAGACACCATTGCTGATAGCTATGCTTTAGAATACTGAATTCTACTCCCCTTCTTTTCTTGTCTAGATAGCACTTCATCCTTTTAGTTTGGGGTTTTGTTTACGTTGTTGTTGTATATTGTCTCTTTCATTCAGAAGTCAAATAACCTATTCCAAGGGAAAATTGTCTCCTTTTAAAAATAATGGGGGGTTGCCATCATGTAGAATTTGAAAAGGAGACATTTTTTTCTTAACTCTGGTATAAGGGTATTAATCTCTGTCCAAGATAGCCATTTGGGCCATATTTTTCGGATTCTTCCTGAAAAGACATCATAGTAACTTATTGACCATTTCAGTTTGATCATCAGATTGGAGTGGTAGACAGTGTTGTATTTTAATAATGTGTCTTTTGTGTCTATCTCAACAATTTTGAATGTGTCTTGTGTGTCTATCTGAACAATTCTGTCCGAAAAGTGACTAACGAATATATTGTCTCTATCAATTTGTTGCAAATCCATGTAGTTTGATAATTCCTTTGTTAAGTATGTGAGCCACATCCTTGGCTGAGAAAAGAATGCCACAGGAGAAAAAAATTGTATACTTGGAGAACCTATTATATTAAATAAGATATTAGGATAAAAATATTGTCATCTCCACCATAGTTTCTAGAAAATGATATTTATTTTACATATGTTCATTTTTCTTTTGTCATTCTCTATATCCAACCCACCATCAAATTTTACAAATTTTTCTTGGTTTAATGGTGTTCAATAGAAAAAAGAATTTAAAGTGATACTTGTAAAGTAAAGAACCATTCTATATATAAAGAAACTGTTCTATTTATATATTATATTTTTCTTTGTAAGATCCTTTTAATTGATCTATATTTTTTAAGAAAATTAACTAATAAACTATTAATATTAAATTTGTCAATTTATACTATTTTTTAAATTATTCTTAATGTTTTAAAAGATTGATATTTTCTTTGCTTGATTATTTCCCACTAAATTAAAAAATATTTATAAAATTAATCATATAATTAATCTTCATGGTTAATCACTATAGATGGAAAATGAAGATTTTATCTTTTTGTTTTTAAATATTGATTATATTTTATAACGATCTTACACTTGTTATTTAAAAATAAAAAGAAAAATATATTCAAGCATTTAATATGATTACACATTTCCTCTTATGTTTACATACATGAGCATAATATAAATACTCATACATAAATATTTACAAAATAGTATAAATAAAACACATGTTCTGTAGGAGTGGAATTAAAATTCCAAAACACGTTCACAAATCTTTCCGTGGTCTAAAAGATTGCCTAAAGGATCATCACAATTACATATAAGCATTATAAACACAGAAAGAAGAGAGACACAATCAGAAGGTAAGTTGGCAAAGTTACACAAAATATAGTGTTTAAAAAACAAATGATAAAATGTTACTATAGTTTAAATATATAGATCACAACCATTGCCTACTAAAGGCTTCAAAAGAAACATAAACATACGTGACAATTTTCAAAGAATTTTTTTAAGAACCAGACTAATATCTATCATATTTATCTTACAATCATATTATCCAAAAATTCTTATTTAACTAGAAACTTAACTATAATAAGATAACGTGTGTGTGTATATATATATATATATATATATATATATATATATATATATATATATATATATATTATCAGGTAATGGTTTAAAATAACTATTAAAACTAAATTGAACATGTAAAGACAAATTGAAAGAAACACTAACCAAACAAAATACATATAAAATATAATGGGTGAGGAGTGTAAGTGTATAAGAATTCACTCTAATGATTGCAATGAGTACTTGAAATTTCTTCTTCTAAGTAGAATTGATGTAATTTCTATAATTGAACTATGCTATTATTTCAATAATTAAGAAAAAACTGTTGACTTAAAGTTCTTTTGCTAAACTGTTTGGTTGTTTAATATTGTAACTATTGATATATAATGACACTATTTATTATTTATATTTGAATATTTATTATTATTTTGTGATATCTTTTTAGTATTTTTTTAAAATTTAGTTTTTATTATGATTTTTTCTTTTTTTCTTTATTTTTTTCTCAGGAAAAAAAATAATGATTCTTGTTCAAGTGAGGTTTTCTTTAGTTAAAGAAATTAAATGACGTATGGATTAGAAAAGGACTCTTGATCAAGTGAAACATTTGCTTATTTGAGTGAGTATCAGTTACTTAAAAGTGTTAGGTCACTCAGAGTCTAAGCACCACAATACTTCCTTAAGTCTTTTAATATTTTTTCTTAAGCAGCCTCTTGTTAGATATTAACATAATCTTCTAAACTATGTAATTTATTTTTTCCTTTTCCACAAGATTGATTAACCAAGTCCATTAATTTTACTTTGGTTTTATTGTTTATTTAGTATGACCAATCAAATTATAATTTTTAATTGTGTTTGAAAATGTATTTTATACATTGAGATTTAGATAAAAAAAAAAAAAACTCTGATAGAACATATCATTAAGACCGAAGATAAGAACTAATCAAAATTTTAAATGTCACACCTATGATTGATTGGTTAATAAATTTACTAAGAAATTGAGATCTTGCTTAAATAAATTAAGTATTTTCTTACTATGGAATGAGTTTAAATCAAATTTATGCACGATTAAATTAATTGCGTAATTAAAATCCTTAGGTTGTGAAAACTAAATTGTATGCAAAAGGTTAATAAAATCAATATCCAACATCTTTTTTATTTATTCACATCCTCTTATCTTAAGTCCTTTTCCTCAATACATATTCGTTTATTCCAAAATCTTAAATATATATTTTTATCTTTATAATTTAAAATGTTGTTTTCATTATTTTTTTCAATAATCAAAATTTTATAATTTATTTATTGATTAAATAATTATATAATGCCGATTAATTAGTAGTGCAAATTTATTACGATGGTCAAACATATCTCTCAAGCTACACCATTACATTTAATCTGGACTAATTTCAAAATTCTACTTCTTCACTTGGTTCCTCTACAAAACAATATTTTTATCAACTTAAGAAAGTGAGGGCTTGCATGAACATTTGTTCCTTTTTCTTGCAGGTATTTTTCCTAATCAGAATTAACCTCCAACTGAATAAACGGTTCACCATAATTAAGTGAAATGAATGAGGTAAACAACAATGAATGAAGATTTAGGGTGAGTTTGATTGGAGAGGGAAAGTAGTGAAAGGATTTGATGTAGCCACGAGACAAGACTAAAAATATGAAGACAGTGTAGCAGTTGTAGTAACAAAGGATATGTGTAATTTTTTCTTCTTCTTTCTTCTACTAGTGCTATGCCACACCTCTACATTCAATCATAGCTTTGCACAAAAACGTGTTCCAAACAAAATGAACAAACTTGTGAAAGTGATATATGCCACAATGGCATCCTTCTTAATTGGTCCCTCCCTATTCCCTAATTTTCTCTTCCTCAGTTTCAATTTCAACCTTCTACTTTTCCTCATCCATTGCTTACATCATTCCTACATAAATTTGTTTCCACCCCAACTTTTTCCACTCTAGTGCAAATTAATAAATGAATAGGACATCCTCCATTATGAAAATCACTGTATAGTGTTTGGTTTACCAAAGTAAAAAATCGTAACTAAATTATCTTTTTATAATTATTTTTATTATTTTTTAAAAAAATAGTATTACACGGTGTTTAATATAAAGTAGTTTATTATAAATGTGTATGGATTTGTAAATGATATATTAAATTTGTTTGGATGAAAGTATTTAGTGAAATATAAAAAAACATATTTGGAAGAGACGACACTTACATATATTTAGAGAAAGTCACATAAAAATAGACTGACACTTATACCAAGATAAAAATATAAATACTTATATAAACAAAGAATAAATTTATCATCTTACACTTTCATGAATTTTAAAAAAAAAACTTAAAATATCAATAACATCTATCATACACCACTCACAATTTTTCTCATTAAATCTCACCATTTATTTTTTAATCTAAACAACATAATCCATTTCCTCAAATCTTTTTAAATTCAATTCATCTAATTTATTAAAATTCATCTATTTGTCCAAACAAAACATTAATTTCCTACTATACATATTTTACAAAAAAAATTATTAATAACTCCATTAAAATAGCCTTAATTACCGTTCACTTACATGGAAAACTATTGAAAACAAAACAAGTAAATTTGAATGCAACCAATAAAGTTCACACCAAAAAGCTGAGCATTGTTTTCACCTAAATTATAAAAATCTTTGCATTCTAAATGTTTGTTTTTATGTGTTAATATTAATTTAATAGAGAGTTCTAGAAGACAGTGAGAATATATGGGTTGTGGAGTTGGGTTTAGAAGAGTCACCTGACAGACACTGCTCCAATTTTTTATGTGACAGCCGCCCAAACCCTAACAACCTCTTATCTAACGGTTCACTATCCCACACCACACCACACCACGTGCCATGTGTCACGTGCCACTTCTTTCTCACCCTCTACCATATTAGCCACGTGATTCTCTCCACGTGGCTCAGAATCATTCGGTCACCGAAATACCACAACATTTTGTAAATATTTTTAAATAAATAATAAAAAGTATTAGAAAATGTGTTGTGCTGAGAGTGTGGGAGGAGGAATCTGTGGGGGCCACGACAAGAGCGGCAGCTGCGCCTCCATCGACCAGACCGTTTCACACGTGACACGTGGACCCCTCCTTGTTCCTCCTTTTTCAATCTTGTAACGTTTTTTCTTCGAAGCCCGACAAAACTTTTCAATAACAAAAAATATATAAGAACCATAAATTAAAGTTAGTTATGGTGGACTTGTGGGGCCAGCATTGGCTCCTTCCCTCAACTCCTCAGGTTAAGGACCATCTCTACAGGACGAAAACAATGGAACAATATGTAAAAGTAGGACTTTAACATTTTTTAACTTAAAAATCAATTCTATTCTAAATTGTCTAGAATTCTTTTTCAAATAATCCTTTTAAAAAGACTAGAATAAACTCCACCCAATATTATTTAGCAAATAGAAATAATCCTTTTAAAAAGTCTAGAATAAACTCCACCCAACATTATTTACCAAATAGAAATAATGAGTATTATTATTAACACAATGAATAAATAGAATTAGTTTTGGCGGTTAAAAAAGCTTTTTCTTTAATTTTGGATTCAATAGGAATATTTCTAAGAATACTTTAGTCATAAATAAATGACAGTACTTTTTCAATTTAGTTTAAAAAGAATAATTATGGATTTAGTCATTACTCATAAAAGCTTATAATTATTAGTGTAATTGGAAAACAATTTTGTACTAATTTCTTGAATTAGTACTGATTTTGTATTATTATATCATCTTAGGTTGTGTCGAGATTTGAACTTCTTAGATTATCTTCAAGTAATAGGATTATTGATTATTATTGAACTGAGTTGAAAACTTTACACAAGATTCTTAAATGTGAGTTCAAAACTGTATACAAGGTTTTTAAGTAAAAAGGTTTGTCAACCAGTATTGAATCAAACGAAAACTATATACAAGATACTAAGCTAAAAAAAAATTAGGTTAAATATGGTACAATGAGGATTTGATTGATAGACAATGAAATTCTACTTAATATTTGTTATGATTTTTTTTATTTAAAAAAAGCTTTAAAGAAAAAGTTTTCTATTTTTACAATATTGGATCGATTATCGATATAGTTAATTTTGGTTGTTTGGTTTAAGATGAACTATGGAGAAAAAATGATAGACCACAATCTATTATTTTTTTATCTATTTTTATTTATTTTTTCTTATTTTTTTCACTCGTTTTCTATCAAATTATATAATTCTCAACATAATTTATGTTTATTTCTCACCTGTTTTTATAATATAAATTGATTTTTTTTTATTTTTCATTTTCTCAACTTATTTTCTTTATTTCATGTCTATTCTATTTTTCTTTTCAATCAAACTTTACCCTCAGGAGGCTTGAATATTCCACCATTAGTACCACTAATCTACTGGTTCTTGATATGATGAGATATAAAACTTTATCATATATATTTGTGATAGCCTCGGATTCAATGTAAGATATTGGAAGGTGAAAATGTTTTATATAAGTTGGGATATGATGAAGGATCATAGAATAGTACTATCAAAGAAACATATATCTTTTGATAGTACACTTTTGGACATTCTTTAAACTTTTTAGTGGTAGGTTATATTCTTAAATAAGCTACTATTCTATATTTATTTGTTATTATGTTTATCATTTTTTTATAATTAACTATTAATTTTGGTATACATGATAAAAAATTAATAAGAGCATAGGATTATAATTAAATAAGTATCAAATTGAAAGACTACTATATTAAAAGACTTTCTTAAGAGGGATATGCTCTTTTTTTTTTTTTCAGGAAAAATATTTAGTGTCTATTATGGTATTATCCATTTTAGAGTTGGAGATTTTATTACATTTTGTTCTTAAAAAATAATTTAAAAAATTAAGAAAAAATTAAATATAAATTATCTTTGATTTAAACTCCTAAATAATATATAACTATTAAACATATAAAACAAACGCTCTCAATAAGAACTAAAGAAACGAAAGGTCAAACTTTTTTCACTATCACAGTCAATAATTCAGTTGCAAGTATCTTGAAATAATATCCTTAAGTCATTCACAACTTATATTTAAACTTTTTATCAAAAAATAATTTATAATTTTTTAAATATCATTTTGAAATAAATTGCGATAAAGTTGCCTAATATTAAGATAGATTGTACCCATTTACCATTATCTCAACGATAACAACATACTAGATGAAACATTTACATTAAAAGAGGATCTACATTATTGTTGTTTCTATATCCGAAACTGTCATATAACTTACCTTTAATGTTAAATATAATTTATTAACTATCTTGTTTTCTAATTTACCAAGTCGTTTTATTTTAAGAAAAAAACTGTCATGGAATGTCAACAATATTTTAAATGTGGTTAGCTTATCTGTATTAATGAAGTTAAAGGTTGAAACATATGTGATTCGGATTTTTAAATGCCTATGCTTCGTGTAAGGGTAAATAATAATATAATAAAAATTGTGTTGTACAGTTTAATAGTAGCATACAAATAATAATTTATAAATGACCACGCGTCGTGTTATAAATTTCACACCAACAAACACGATAATTTAATAGTAGTGTACAAAGTTTCAACACAATATAATACATTAAGTTTTAACAATAACTAAACTATTACTATACGAGGTACAAATACAAATACAAAGTTTTATGCCTTCTGCGTGTCTTTTAATTTTAATTAATGTGCCGATTTATTAGATAAGAAATGGTATAGATTACTGTTATCCATTTTTTTCATAATGATTCTTTTTAAGGAAGTTGTGCTTTCAAACTTTATTAGTTAATTATCATATACTATTTTTTTTAAATTCTTATCATTTCAATAAATAGACTTTTCTTGAAAACCAATAAGATAAGAACAGCAATGACTCCATCGCTTTCATTTATATATGGAAGCATATTTTATTATTTACGAGCAAACAATTATTTCAAAGAATATAGGGATGAGATTAAGAGACTCCATTTTTTAAGAAAAAAAAAAAGGTTCACCTCAAAAAAATTTCAACATTTATTTTTCTGCATTACAAAGATAAAATTCCATGACCAATCATCATTCCTTTTAATCTTATTTAAATACAAGTATACGCTACTCAATGATAGATTCCTGCTCTTTCAATAATAATAAAAATATTATATATGATAAGATTATATTTAATGTGTTTTTAATTAATCTATAGCGTAAAAACTTATACGATACATAAAAAAATATTTTTTTTAACCTTACCAAAGAGTGTCGGTTTAGAAAGTATATGAATAAATTGAATTAGGACACTGCTGCTGTTATAACGTCAAACATCACGAATTAGGAATTAATGAATGCACAAAAGATTAGATTCTGTAAATTGAAGAGGGTATTTTTTTAAAAATATAAATTTCAAAAGTTGATAATTTGAAAGGTATTTTATTTTTCCACGTACGTATTAAAATATCAACAATAATTGACGGTCATCCATCACGGTGTTTCTCTTATTCGAGTTGAACCCCACACATATACAAATAAATAAAAAAGGAAAGCTTTTAAATTTTACAAATAATAAATAAATATAATAATGGGTGAGGCAGCAAAAGGGTTTTGCAAAACAAAAAAATTGATTGATTGTTATTGTAGTTAGTTGGCAGAAAAAAAAATATGGAGAATTGGAAAGGACGAAGAAGAAAGAGTGGGAAAAGGTGGAGACACAGGAAAGATGGGGGCGCAGAAACATCACGTGAAGACAACATCAACTCCGACAGCCACATAGTCAACACGGAATACCCATGTGGGACCCACCGCCAGACACGCCCACTTCTCATTCGCTCTTTCTTTTTACGCAGCGTTTTTGCCGTCGGTGCCGCCTGCGCACTGCATCCCATACAACAACAATGTATGCATCAATTCTTAGTACCAAAATAAGAAACAATCAACGACTCTCTTCACTCTATACTCTGTGGGCCCACTCTCACAGCCGTTGGATTAAATACGCCATTGAGATCCGCGCCGCAACGGGATAAGATAACCCAAAATCCGAATCACGAGAACACTCTCCCATCTGCACCATTTAGATCAAGTACCCACGCTACTCATCATATCCCTGAAAAAGCACCTTTTCCCAATTTTCTTAACTTCCCTCTTTCAAATCGTGCTAAAAAAATCGAATCGGATTCAACAGTTACACGGATTGGATTAGAAAAATCATTTATATGCGATCGTATCTTTAGAATACTATCTGGATTATTCCTAAGTAATCACGTTTGGTGTCGCAAATGGAATCACTTAAGTCTCACTAATCCAATTTCGTTAACAAATTGCAACTAGGTGGGACCCGCGCTGACACCACAGAGCAATACCGAGGTTTAATTTATTTATCATAATTCTAGGGAGAGTTAATAGAAACCACCACGACAAAAGCCTAATCAATAGCACAACAATGCCGGCGACATGTCTGTGATGTCAGATCTCAACCAACGAAATCCAACAACAACGAGGATCGGAAAAAACGCAACAATCACAACTACGCATAAATGGATAAGATGACCGTAACAATGCCAGTTTACAAAATTCTCAAGATAAATAAAATGAGAATATTATATATTATGTGAAGTTGTGAGAAAATGCAGAAACAACATGAGATACTGTGGATAAGTTCTCAGTTGCAAAAAAGCAAAAGCGCGTTTGCTATAAGTCTTCGTCATAACGTGTATTTACATAACGTGCTGGTTATCTTCGCCACAATAGTCAACAAATCCGAGCATGATGATGTCAGCTACCACTTACTTTGCTGATTCTGTCCATTCAAAATGGATAATACTTCACACATGCTTTGAAGAAAAAGAAAAAGCTGCGAAAAATTGCGGAAAACCAGATCTGTTCGTGAGGAGATTCTTCGATCACGCAACCTCGGGAAGAGGAGGCACGTTGAGATCGAGATCCAGGAGCGCGCGTCGCTCGGAATTTGAGTCGCTGCGGCGGAAATCGGACACCGGACGTCCGAAGCCGCACGTGTCGCGGCGGCCGACGGCGACCACGGTGTCGGCACGCGCGAAGGCGTCGAAGAAGAGGACTGGACGTGCGACTGGGAGAACCGCGGAGGAGAACGGGGTGAGCGTGAGGTCGAGCGGCGGCGGCGGCGGGGGAGAGGAAGAGTCGAGCGTGCTGCTCTGGCTAGGGCTACGCGCGTTGTTGTTGTTGCTGGTGCTATGGTTGTTTACGAGAAGCTCGGAAGGTGTGGGGAAATTGGTCTTGGCTTTGGCGCCGCGGAACTCGCGCGCGGCGGCGTCGTAGGCTCGTGCGGCTTCCTCGGCGGTGTCGAAGGTGCCGAGCCAGACGCGGGTTTTCTTGCCCGGGTCGCGGATCTCGGCGGCGTAACGGCCCCAGGGGCGTTTCCTGACGCCTCTGTAGCGGATCTCTTTGTGGGCCTGCGTTGGGCTTGGGCCGGGTCCGGCAAGTGCAGTGGCTCTGTCCCTTGGAGCCATTTTGTTGTAATTCAAATATAGCAGGTTTTTTTCCTCAACGGGGAGCAGAGAGAAAAGTGAGAGGAGTAAGGATGCGTGTGGGATTGAGACAATGTCTGAGGGGAAGAAAGGGAGTTGGAGTGATTTTATAGCCCCAGATGAAGAGAGAGAAAACACACCGTGTGCGTGCGTCTTTAATGCTACGCTCCACTCAGGCGCGTCCTCACCACTCCACTTCTCTTCCTCACACCTCTTCATACTTTTCGCCACTCCCCTCCTGCCACCTCATTTACACACTTTTTATTTTCTCTCCCTTTTTTCAATCATTTCATTCAATTTATTTTTCTTAAATTTAACAAAATATATATTTTCTTCGTAATAAAAAAATAATAAAATTTCTACGAATACCGCTTCTTGTCTTTGTTCATGTTCATTTTATAGAAACAAATATAGCCTTTCATATTGTTCATTTCTATTCTATCTTTAGTGAGTAATAAATTAATGATAGTATGATTTTAACGTATCCTCTAGCTAGCTTTGAAATGAAGATTAACGGCACCAAAACGTATAGCTGATATAGCTGATCATTGATGTGGCAAACCGTAAATGATTATTTTTTTTTTTCTTTTTTTGTATAATCTGCACTTAAACAACTACTACTTTTTTTTTCCTTCCTTACAGTCTTTGTGGTAAGTTAAAAAAACAACACTCAATTAGTCAATTATATTTGTTTTATTTCAATAAACATGATTTCAAATCAATTATAACGCACTAAATCCTGAATAAGCAAAAATAAGTTAGAAGAAAACTTAGGTAAAAGGAAACAAATTTATACATAATTTCCAATTTTCTGCTAATCTGTAAGAGAATAACTCAGACATCTCATCATACAGTATGCTCGTAAGGAGAAAAAGGAGCAGAGATAAAAGGGTCTCCATTAAAACGCGACAGCGAGAGGAGAGAAAAAAAAAAAAATGAAGCGGTTACACGTGTAAGAAAAAGGTGGTGCAGGAGGAGCGCGTACGGGAACGCTCCCCACACGTGGGTGGTAGCACCTCTAAAACATTTGGCGCGGTCAACGATGTCAGTTGACTGCACTGTGTTCATTCATGCACTACCGCAGCATCATGGTATGCTCTATAAAGCGCCGCGCCGCCCCAGCCGGATAGAGAGCGTGGTGGCGGGGCCCACCGTCAACATTAATAATTGCAAAGGGAGGGCCAATGGGGCCACGTTGCTGCCGCGGAAGGGCGACACGTGGACCTGACACCAGCAACTACCGAAGAGGCGGCGTTTCGCTTGACGCCGTTTGCATGTCTGCGTGCCGCGCTAACGGAGCGGGCGTTCGATGGAGACGATTATTACAGGGACATTTGTCGGCACGCTCCACCACTCGCCGCGTGAGATGGATCAGGATCTGAAGAATAAACAAGAAGAAGCGAATGTGTTAAAAAAAATCCGTCAGATGAATCAGACGGTGGAGATGGGGCACACTGAAAGACTGACACGTGGCGCTTTGGATCCCTGGCGGGAGACACGCTTGTGCATACGGCACCATCCCAAATATCTTCATGTATGTATTGCCGTCCTTCTCTTTTCTTCTACCACATATATTACTAATAATAATACTATTATTATTATGATATTTGTTACTAATTTAATATTATAATACTCGATTTTTATATTATAATATTCAAATAGTTTTTCTTTATCTTTTTTAGAGTGTCAATAAAAAATACATGAGTGTCGGAACCCACAATGCGTGATCCTCCGAATCTCAGGAGAAGTAAAAGTACAAAATAGAGTGGAAATTTCAGATAATCTTGTTTCTTGTTTGAAACCATATCTTGCTACAGTTTCTTATTTAATTTTAATAGATTTCTATAGATTTTATTAATAGTCTTGTTGTAACATTTTAAGTTATTCATAGCATTTATTTTTTAAAATGAAATGACAAAATATTATTTAATATAAATATAAAATGTAGGTGTACTAATAATAATAAATTGAAAGTTAACTGATTAAGATGTATTTATAAATTTATTCTTCAATGTTTTGTATTTTTATTAATTAATAGTTTCATTAACATAATTAGACAAGTAGTAAGAATCGCTCTAGCTTTTAGTTACTAGTTATTTTCTTTTATTAATTTTTTTATAGATCTAAAAAGTTAACAAACTCGTGCAACTTTTGAACGACTAGTATTTTCAATTAAAAGAATTAAGATTTAAGTAGAAAAAAATAATTGAAAGAAACATGCAATCAATAAAAAATAATCTTATCAGATTTTAAATTAAATATATTATACTCTTTAAATAAAATTATTAAATCATCTGTAAGTAGAAAAAAATTGAAAAAAATAGGCAAATAATGGGAAATTATCTTATAAGAGTTTAATATTAAATTGTTTAATATTAGTTTTTAAATAATATAACATTATTCTTAAAACTGTTTAAAGTTTACTAACAAACATTTTATAAGATTTTTTTATATGGTTAAACGAATTGGTATGAATAAAAAACTTAAAATGAATGACAACCTCTTTTCAATATATATAATATAAAAGAAAATAAAATTGTCAATAAATGCAATTTATGATTTTCTACATATAATAGCATAAAAGTACCATATATATTAATAATTATGACGAATATTTAGCTTTAGGAAAGTCATAAATAAAATGTTTAAACTCGCAATGATTCTTTTGAAAATGCTTATAAAATAAGACAAGAAACATTCCAAAACTATTATTCAATGGTATATACTAGACTAAATGCACAATCTTATTTTTATTCAATAGTGTATACTAGACTATTTATTAAAGTTTTAATTTTTAGATATAATTTATTTTTCTAAATTTTCTACTTAGTCTCTAGTAAGGAGTATGTCCTAAGCTCTTTCTTGTAGCACAAAAGATTAGATCGTTTAGTCAATAAGCAAACCAAAACTAGCAAAATAATTTTATATTAGTTTACTTAATCTTACAAGTCATATCCAATTATCTCTTTTATATAACTTCTTAAGAAGTTCACTAATCGATCACTAATTACAATAAATATAAAAACATTTTATGATTATCACAAGTACACAAACTATTCTTAGTTATCCTGTCTCAATATATCCTAAGATTAAGACCTCAAAATAGGTGAACAAAAGAATTCTTAAAGAAAGGGAAAAATAAGCTTAAAGAATAACTTCATACGTGAATAATACAAAGGTTTATAATTCTTACATTTATAATGTTTATCATCTTGTTAGCACTAGAAAATGTGTATAGGTCTTGTGTTATTCTCTTACAACATTAGGTTTTTATATAGATTGTAGCAAATTATCATTCTTGCTTTAGATGAATCCATCACAATCAAGCTTTTGACAACTTTGTAAAATTAGTGTAGTGTATCTTAACTTACCCTAATTGATTATATGTTGCATTAGAAGAATTGGATCCTCTTTGATTTTTCATTTCTTTACATGAAAACAATTCAAACATATGTAATAAAACCATGATATGATTCATTAATATTTTGATTTTCATTTCTTTTGTTTCCTTTCAATAAGAAATTTTTGAAATATATACTTAGTTCACTCAAAAGAGAAGTCTAAGAGTTTATTAAAATTGTTTCAAAATTTAAATCATAAAGTACTTTCTCTTAAGTGAAATAGGCATAAATCTAAATGCACTTATGAAAATTTTTAGGGATGAAAAATACAGGACAAAACTTAAAAGAATTTTAAAAAACAAACTAAAAATGGTAAACAATAAGTTGTTATAGGTGACATCAATTGTCCCATGACTGAGATCAGGTAGGCCAAGTCACAATCGAATCGTGGCACTTGGGATGTTAAGATCTTGAGTAGAAAGAGTTGCAACCTGACTATCAACGCTTTTAACCTAGTGGTAAGTACTCGATCCAACAATTGGTATCAGAGCCAAGTCATGAGTTTGGTTTGTACTGGGGAAATTGTTCAAGGAGAGACTGTTATAGGCACAATTGTCTTGTGACATAGGCTAAGTGGGTCAAGTCACAATCGAACACTTCAATTCCTAGTGAGACAAGATTGTTGCAGATGACATCAATTGTCCTACGATAGAGGCCAGGTGAGCCAAGTAACAACTGAATTGTGGGGCTTGAGCTATTACGCTCTTAAATAAAAAGAGTTGTGCCTTAAGTATAATAAGGGTTCACTTTACAAAGTGAAGGATTACAAAGTTTTCATGCAACCCAAAACTATTAGACACCCTCAATTGGAAAAATGATCAAAGGCACTCGATTTTGTAGAAAGAGATTTTCAGAACTTGCTCATAATTTCATCTTCGTCTTCGAGTCTATATATATCTTCTAAAAATAATATCGCTTTAACTTTGAACAATAAGATTTGATGTGCTAAAAAAAGAAAACTTCTAAAGTTCATACAAAAATTTAATGTACTTATAAAAATAATTTAAAGATTTGTAATATCATGTAATAAAAGCAAATCAAATAACATGATACAAATGAAAAACTTTTATATCAAAAATTTCTTCAAAATATTAAGTTAAAAACTTTTTAGCCTCGTACATATTTTGAATGTTGGATAAAATCTTTGATTCGAAATCATTTATGTAGTTTCTTAAAAGAAATAATTTAATAATATTAAAATGTAGTTTGTTATATATAAATATATTTTGTAAATACTCCCAATTCCTAATACACGTTGCTTGATAGGTCGTCTATGCATTGAAGATAACAATATTGTCTAATACGTTGAAGATAGTAAGATCGTCAAGTGTTTGAACATTTTTTACTTAATTTTGCACATGAAAACAATTTGTTATTAAACACTTCACAACTTACAATTTTTGTTATCATCAAAATCTTATTGACTACTTATACACATAATAATAGGATATGCCTCTTCTTTAACATATTTGGAGTTTCTTCTTTGATGGATTTATGGAAAATGATTGTAGAAGCTTGAAGGAAACATAGAGAAAATATATGACTATTAAATGGAAGGGATGAATAGGTCTAGTGAGAGGTTATGCCAACTCAACTAGGCGGAGTGTAGGTGAAAGTGTAGAAAGGAGGCTACTCTGGAGAGAACTCAATAACAAGTTGAATTACCAAGTTGACATCATTTCGTTACTCATTCCAAGTTGAAAATACAAGCACCAAGCACCATTATTTACAGGGTCAATGGGCATCCAAGGGATAACCAAAAGGTAGGAAATTTTGAATTAAAAAAAGAATTCAAAATCCTAACTTAAAATGTATAAATAATAAGAGTGTGACATATATCCACTCACACACTTCATGTGTTCTCACCGTCCATGCCTCCTTCGTGCTTCCCACACTTTTGCTTATGTGTCATGCACCCTTTCTTGCCTTTGGACGTTCTAAAACTTACATTGGGCTTAACAAAGCCCAATTATAACCCTATATAAACTACACTACCCAATCTAACCCTAATCTACTGGTGACCCAAATAAAAGGCTTAAAATCCTATTGATAAATTCTTTCTCCACCCCCATACCCTCTTCCTGCACCTCCATACTTATTATTAAGAAGACAACTATGCCCTTAATTAAAAAGTGTAAAAACAAAAATACCCTTCATTTCTTTCTCTCGAATCTTTAATTAAACCTTCAAACAAGTCGTAGGTAACCAATTTTTTATGTTTATTAGCAATTAGTAAGTGGTATTATTGATTAGAGTAATTGATTTGGTGTTTTGGGGATTGTTGATGGCGAATGAGGAGTTTTCCCGATCTGGCAACATGACAACCGGATGAACTTTATCCGGTTCTCATTTTGTTTTGGAAATGACAACCGGATGACACCCCATCCGATTAACATTTGGAAAAAAAATGTAAATCGGATGAGCATGCCATCTGGTTTACATTTTTTTTTCCAAATGTGAACTGGATAGGGGTGTCCTCCGGTTGTCTTTTTTTTTGGAAATGACAACCGGATGACATGCTCATCTGGTTAACATTTTTTCAATTTTTTTTTAAATTAACAGTAACTTTGTGCACTGTGACAGATATGGTTATATGTATCTAATTTTTTTAAAACTTAATGCAATTAAATTATGACTTTGTTACATGTGTTGTCACCTATCATCACACAATTAAAATTAATGTACTTAAAAGTAAAAAAGAAACGAAGAGTCTCTTTTTTTTGTTGCCTCTGTATGTTTACTCCTAATTCCAATTTCCAATCTCATTTTAAATGAAGAGTCTCTTCTGCTGTATTGCATTTCATGAAGAGTCTATTTGTTTTGCATGTTCACTCTTTCTCATTGGATTTCATTTCAAATTTAATAAATTAATTTAATTAAGGCAAATGAAGAGCCAAAGAATCTCCTTTGTTGTATTTTAGGAATAGTCTCTTGTTTTCCACGTTCACTCTTCCTAGTTAAGTTTCATTTCAAATTCCATTAAAATAAAATAAAATAAATTTAATTAAGGCAAATGAAGAGCAAAAGAATACAATCTTCTTCACTTCTGAACATGTTTGTTGTAACATAGCATTCCAATAATTCATAAAAAAATAATTTTGAGAACTGAACAGGGTGGTGTCCGGTTCACAACTTATACACCGGATTACACCCCCCTCCAATTCATCTGGTTTTCATATTTTTTAAATTTAAGAACCGGATAGCCAATCATCTGATTTTCAAATTTCAAAAAAATGAGAACAAAAATGTGAATCGGATGGTTGACTGTCCGGTTCTCAAATTAAAAAAATGACAATCGGATGACTCAGTGTCCGGTTCTCAAATTGTAAAAAAGTTAGGACTCTTTAATAAAGCAAGGATAATTTGGTAATTTTCACAAGTCACTCTTGGAATTAAAATTTGTTATGGAGGTGTAGGAAGAAGGTGTAGGGTGGAGGAAGAATTCGTCAATCATATTTTACTTGGCCCAAATACAATACCCAATTGTTCTATACTACTTGGCCCAATACGTGACCCATAAGATACTAATCTACTATATACAAATGTACAAACTGAAGCTTGACCCATGATGATAAAACTTGTCTCTACTAACATCAGCTAAAGCCTAGTCTTCTTGTGTTCTTCAAACTATAACTCTATTTGATGTGTTCTATGGATTAGAGGTCTTCTGCTCTATTCTTTATGTCCTCTAAAGTTGATCTCCTCAAAGATGATATTGGGTCCAAAAGATTGTTTGGAGGCCCAAACAGGTATAATCAAACTCAATAATTTTGTAAATTCTTGACCAAGATTCTAGATCTTTGACCTCTTTATTCTGTTAAAGTTGTGGCTAGACAATTTGCCATCACATCAGATTGTCTAATGGGGTCTTAGACCTTCTAGTGGTGGTGGCTACACTGTCTAAACTTCAACAGGTGACACCAATAACTATCTCAGAGTAAAGAACCAAAAACAATAAGATTAGTAACCATTGCACCTGATCCGAGGCTCATCTCTTTTTTTTCTGGTTAAACTCACACAAGTTACACAAATAGTTAGAGAAACAATAAAGAGAGAAATAACAGTTTGTTGGGTGGTGAGTGAGTAGAATTGGATTGAATTATGTGGAGTTTGTTGGTTTAAGACTTGGTCATCTATGCATACATATCATAGAACACCAACTCTTACATGTTTGTATAAAACACCAACTCTTACATGTTTGTATAAAACACCAACTCTTACATGTTCATGTGTAATAAAGATGGGTTTTTTAGGTGAAACTTGCTTATACCTTTGGGTTCTATTCCAATAACTATTTTGCAAATAAAATTTACAACAATAATTTTAGTCTTCAAATTGTTGTATATACAATTCGTCAAATGTCGAATATATAAAACTCAAATCAATTTCTATTAAATAAAATTGGCTAACTTTTCGTTTAGTGTTGTATACAGAGAGCATGGATCAATTTTCATCAAATCGTGAATGGATGTATGATAAGTGTCATAGAGGAAGATGTGCTTTGAACGAGTCTTTTACAATGGAGTTGAAGAGTTAATAACAAAGACTTGCAAACAAGACTATTATCACAATGACGAGGGGGTTTGATGTTCATGTAGTAAGTGCTATTGTACATTGATTTTGGAGGAAAGTCCTGTGAAGGTTAAATATACAAACATGGTTTTAAGCCTAAATATAGAAGGTTATTTGGATAATGATGATAATTGCATGGGTCTGTGGAGGGATGGTGTACACATTGAGTCACAAATGACCAATTTAGGTCGATGGAAGAGATGATGGATGATCTCTTAGGCAACAAGAATCATTCTAATTACCAAATTAAAATAACACACAAGAGGCTTCAAATGAAGAAACTTAAAGTTTTTATAAGCTTTTATTTGATGTAAATACACCATTGTATGAAGGGGTGTCAAACTCCAAATTATCAATGTGTCAATATATTAAGTTGCAAATTCAATGGAGATGTTCTTGACTGATGCTTATAGATTATTTAAAAAATGCTTATGGACGTAACACTCATAAAAACGAGTTTGCTTTAAAGTTGTTACAATGTAAAAGGTTAGTGTTAAAGTTAGGATTAAAGACTAAAATGATTTATTGTTGTGTGGAAGGTTGCATGCTCTTCTATGATAAAAAATACAAGAAGAATGATGGAGTATTACTTCAATGTAAATTTTGTCATAAGCCAAGGTATCGTCACCACAACAATAGAGCAAGTAACATAAAACCATTTTCTGAAAATGTGATGTTCTATTTGCTAGAAAAATTCTAAGGTTACAAATAATGTATGCTTCAACACAGACTACGGGAGAAATGACATGACACTATGAGAATAGAAGCACTAATAGTGTTTTGTGTCATTTATGTGATTATCAGGCTTGGAAGTACTTTAATGGAATATATCCTATAGAAGCAAGTAATATACAATTGGGTTTATGCTCTAATAATGTTTAACTCAATATGTTCAAGCATGAAATGCATATTCATGTTAATTAATAATTGTGATTGTGACCGTGTACAATATTTCTCAAAAAATGTATATGTCTAAATCTTATATATTTTTTTAAGTTATCTCAAACTATCAAAAAATGAATGAGATAGAATGTGATAATGAAAAGTGTAAAATAGATTTATATTTTATTATTAATTTGATTTTAAAATTATTTTATTGTTACTTGAATTTAGATTAAAATATAATATATATATATATATATATATATATATATATTTAAATGGTAATAATTTAGAATAATTTATTCAAATTTATATGTACTATGTGACATTTTTTTTAAGTATTTATTTTAAATGTTTAAAAATATAAAATGTGATGTGACATACATGTTAGAGGAATATTAATAATTTTATTAATTTATAACATTTTAAAAATATATTAAAAGTGAAATAGAACTTTAGAACAAAAAGATTGATAACATTGATAAATTGCGAGCTAGAAACATATAAAATATAATTTAATTTTAAACTTCAAATAGAAAAAGAAAAATGTACTTCGTTAAAATTAAATAATGAAATGTTGAAAACGAGTGTCTTTGTATGCTACATACAATAGATATATTATTACAACTGATTTATTGTATAAACGTGTATATAGAAGATAACTAATAAATTTATCCATTATACCATACTTAACTTAATGCTACATGATGATTTTAGAAATAATTTTATTATTAGTTTTCATATCAGTTAGACAATGATTGACAAATTGACTATTTGAATACGGTTTGAGAAAGTCCAAACTTAGATATAACTTATTTGACATAGTAAAATACGTATTAATCCAAGTGATTAGTACAAAATTGTCTTACTAACTCGCTAATAATTTCTTGATGAATAGTGACTAAACCCATAACCTTTCCTATAAATAGAGAGTGTTCCCACATGTATGACTGACTATTGTCCCTATATACATTTATTTATGTAGGAACACTTGGCTCCAGAAGGGGGGTTGAATGGAGCCTGAACTCAATTCGCTATAAATAGAAACCACCAACCACGGCAAAAATATATAAGCACATATAAAGCAGTTTTATACTGGTTCACCCTAATCTCTTGGGCTACGTCCAGTTCTCCCTTGAACAAACCGTTCAAGAGGTTCCACTATTCAGCAAATAGTTACAACGAGTACACAAACCTCTCCAGGTTACAACGAGT
>Ga0209489_105879_pt1 | contig 20571 bp, 8 predicted proteins | sample SiratrowhiteBW_FD_187527 | JGI IMG/M metagenome (GOLD analysis project Ga0209489, IMG submission 187527) | Root nodule microbial communities of legume samples collected from California, USA - Siratro white BW (SPAdes) (version 2) | ecosystem: Host-associated > Plants > Roots > Nodule | place: USA...
ATACTTTTTCTTATAGTGATAGTGTTTTCCCAAAAGATTCAAAGATAATGCTAACCGGGCTAAGAGGGGTAATATGTATTAGAAACTGCTCTCTCATCTATTACTAGTTTGCTTGACTAAGGTGGTCAAGGAAAAAAAATAAAAAAATTGTAGTTTGAATCAGTTCTGAAAATTTTATAATAAAAAGGGAGTAAAGCATCATTATATTCAAGTTCCTGCGAGATGAATAACTGTTGATGCAGGTATACTTAAAATAAACATGTATATTTCTATAGACACTTAATTCAATATATTATAAGAGTGGCTAATTTTAATAAGTTTTCGCACAATAGAAATTGATCAGGAAAGATATATTTCATTTATGCTATTTTATTTCTTTACCCTTCTCGTTAATGCCTTTTATCTTAAAATTCCAAGATGCATAGTGACTCTTTCCATTTTTAGTATAGTGACTTGGAATCAGTACAATACTTCATCACATCAGTGTGAGTAAAAATCACGTCGCAATTCTCCTTTTCTTTCTCCTACCAATACCAATCGCAAAAGCAAAAGCAAAAACAAACACTTGGGGATTCTAAAACGACGCCCATTTTCACACTCAACAAATAATTCCCATGACTGTGACTATGCCATCATTTCTTTTACTTCCTTTTCCATCACATAATTCACATTCTATCTCTCTTTTTTTCATATAATCGTGCTTGCAGAAACATGAGTTCAATTCCTAAATATGCAAATATTCCTCGAATTCAACACTGTTAAAATTGGTTACCTAACGGAAAAAAAAAAATTTGTGACAGACTTAAAGCCTCTCTCTTTACATTATTCTAATTTTATTATAATATACTTTTTCCTATTTAGCAGCACATTTTTAAAACATGTTGCAGACTAATCATCTAGCACTATGTGCTAATATTTAATACTAAAAATCAACTTTCTGGTCAAATTATCTTCTATTTATTTATTCAAAAAATAGTTCTATTAACCTTTTCATGTTGTAACTTTTTTTTATACAAACTGAGGGGTATGTGAAGGGGGGTTTTGGATATCTATTTCTCAACTTCATGCATCTACCTTCTCCTTCGTAAATATCGCCTTATTTATATGATTTTATATATTCCAAATGAAATAATAAAGTATGAAAGTTCAAACTTTAAAGGCCCTAACAAATAAAAAAGCACTATGAAAATGAAAAATACCTTTCTCAACCAATACTAACTCACAATGGGCAAAACATAAAAGTAAATAGGATAATATTTTCAAACAACACATACATCAGATACAAATTGATTCTGAAAGTGTAAATTCAAAAACCTGGTATTTGAAGAACCACTCCGGAAGGGAAATGTCCCAGATGCATTCAAATTTTCACAACATATTCATTCTTCAGGTGTCAATTGTTCCTAAAAAAGAATATTAGAGCCCACCATACACTGAGTTATAGATTGGAAAGGAAAAGTTCTGAAATCAAATATGAAAACATTTTAGGCTGAGTTCAAGAGGGGAGGTGAATTGAACTTTGAAAGATTTTAACCAATTTAGACCTTTGAAAATAGTTTTCGCAATCTGAAAAACTTTAATGAATCTTGGTATTAAAGATATAGGGTACAGTAAAGAAATAAATTGATTCAAGGCACGAATGAATCAATTTGTTATACTGACAGATATAAGCACACAGCAGATTCTCAATCACACTGAATTGCAATTTCACAACAACACATTAATCAGGTCAGGTTCACTCTGTTTTAATTCCAGTATACACTCAGAACAGAAACACACAAAAATCAAACTTGAATGAGAGCAGAGAAGAACAGTATTACAAAATACTAATTTAAAACTCCTAACAAAGCACTACACTGGTTTCAATCAATATTAGTAAATATTATAAATTTCCCTAACACCAGTAATTAATATAGACGTGAAACTAATTCAGAATGCAGATTCAATTATTCAGTTTCACCAAGAACACACAACAATGATATCAATTTTGCAGTAAAAATATCAAGAATCACACTGCAGTAATGAACTCTTAAGTATGCAGCAACTCAGATTCTTGACATTGCAGAACAACTTTCAGATCAGATTTGTTCAGAATTAAAACTGATGTGATATTGTAGATTATTAAATTTTCCAGCAATGCAATCAATTTCCAGTTAATGCTGTATGTAATACAATGTTTGAAAAGAAACAATCTTTTAATCAAGATTCCAAGAACAGCTACAGTAGAATGATCATAATCAACACACAATTCAAGTTACATTGTACACATCAATATACAACAAAAGACTTAAACCAGTTTTATCAAGATTACCAAAAATTAATTCAATCTTTCAATTTAATTCATTGTGCAGTGCAAGAATTATAAGAAAATGGGTTCAAGAAGAAGAGACAAAATCAATTTTATACTGGTTCACCACACAGGGCTACGTCCAGTCTTCTCTGCTCAACTTACAGAGAAAGTTCCACTAACTCAATTAATTGTTCACATATAATTAATCAACCAATTCCTACTCCCCGTAGAAATCAATACCCTGCTAAATTGATCTACTGCTCCCCGCAGTCTCCAATCAATTTCAGCAGAAACACCAAACTAATTCCTATAGCCCAAACCAGTCAATTTCTACTCCCCGTAGAAATCAGAACCCTGCTAAATTGATCCACTGCTCTCCGCAGCTTCCAATCAATTTTAGCAGAAAACCCCAGGCTAATTCCTATAGCCCAGACCAGTCAATTTCTACTCCCATAGAAATCAGAACCCTGCAAATTGATCTACTGCTTCCCGCCGCTTCCAATCAATTTTAGCAGAAAACACAGGCTTACTTCTAAAGCCCAAACCAGTATAAACGTTCAATGAATTTCACAAAATTACAATGAAAACACCTCAAATCTTGATTCAAACAGGATCAAGAAGGGTTTAGAAAAACTCTCTGATTGCCGCAGAAAGAAAGGCCTGTACACAGTCTTGAAGAAACTCAGTAGCACACTTTAGTTAGAATTGATTCTTCAAGTAAAAGCCCTCTTTCGAACCTGATTATTATGAAAACAGCAGAATCTCTCACAGTATTTTTCACAGAATGTATTTCAAAACGATTGTGATTTTTCAAAAATGTATCTCTCTTCTTTCTTTTCTCTGTTCTCTTTCTTTTTCTTGTATTTCTTGTGTTTCGCACTTGAAAAACCCACTGTTTTATAGAAGAAGAGCTCAAACCAGATTTTCAGAAAAATAATTAATTCAGTTAAGCTCAGGCACGAATAAATTGATTCGGCTTAACCTGAAATCAGTTTGTAATAGTTCAGTACTTTATTTTCCAAAACTGTTAATTCAGTTATGCTCAGACACGAATAAATTGATTCGGCTTAACTTGAAATCAGTTCATAATAGTTCAGTACCTTATTTTCCAAAACTGTTTTAACTACCTTATTTTTCAAAACTGTTTTTAACTGAAGTTAAAACCTTTTTATGGTTTGATTTAAATCATTTAACCTATGTGCTAATGAATTTCTCCTTAAATGTGCATAGGTTCTCTTTCACGGCCAATCATACTCACTCACACTAAGACACAGCCTAGAACACATTTCCACTTGCTTGCTTTGCCTTGCTGGTCATGTCTTGCATGGCTTCATCAAATCCTTAAGTATTGTGAGAATACTAACAAAATAATATAACGAAATTGAAACAAATTTACTAGATCAAGCACGATGAGGGAATGAAAAATCAAGCTTATAGATTTCAACTTGCAATTATAATTTAGGATCATCAAGGCTGAAACATACCATCCCAACATCTCTTCTGTATGATTAAAGACTTCCTACAGCGGCACAACTGAATAAAGAAATTTTCCATTTAGAGACATGGAGGCTCAAGCTTACCATCCTGGTTTAAGATCATGAAATAAAGAGTCCATAGTGTACTTCCCACTTGTATTTAAAATTCATTTAGTGTCAATAAAGATTCATTTATGGTTTCACCATCCTGAATTTACACTACAAATAAAGAATTAATATTACACTTTTATTTTGGCGGCATACCATCCCAATTCATTTCTTGTAAGTCTAATATAGTGATGCTTAATACCATCATCAAATGTTGGATACTTGATGCATAAGATTATGTTTAAATCTGCCTGCTTGTGACAGACATATTGGCCAACATGGGACACAACACAGATAAGGAAACTTCTCTGAATTCTCTGAAATAAATTTCTTTTAACCTCCTACAGAATTCTATGAAATCATAACAAACAGTTATTTGATAACATAATTTACATGGTCTTTAAGAATACCCTGAACTAGACATTCTAGACTCATTTCACAACTCTATTCCATTGCCACCCCGAACCATCTGCATCTGTTCCAAGCTTCCAACTTCATTCAACAAACTCTAAAATTGGAATTATTTGTTTGATTTGGATTAAAGGTGTCTTGTACTAATAGAATCAGAACTAACAAAAGGTTACACTTAATTACAAGAAAGAGTGATTTTCACTGGAACAACTAAGCTTGAATCAGGATATCATAATTCTTATTAGATATTGATATATCTCTATTCTTAATTTTCTTTTCCCTTCCCTACTCTCTTTTTCTCTCTTCATTGTTGATTGTAGTATTCATATCACGTTTAACGCTATCAGAAATCTTTGTCCTACATCAAATAGGTTTCAACTAACTATAGCATGTCAGTTTAATATACCAAAGGTCTGATTAATAATTATTCTGGAAGTAATTGAACAATAAATCGGTTGAAAAGTTTTAGCAATTATAACTACAGAAAGTAGCTCCAGATAACATATGTGCAAATAATGAAATTCAGGAACAAAATGACATAGACAATTGTTTAAAAAAGAAATCCAATTAGATACGGAAGAATTAACTGAATGCACTGGAGCAGTAGGGCCTTTTCAAGTCAATCAGTTCACCGTTTTAGTTTATGCCGAACTCCTACCTTTTCAACAAAGTCCAATGCGAGATCCTTCTATTAACGATGTGTTCCGTCGTTAGCAAGCGGTGGCCGACAGGATCTCTGATTCTCTGATAAATATTTTACAGAATTACAATCCTAATTTACACTTTTAGCAAATAATTCCTAATTCCTACCCTACCTCTAATTCATACAAAGAAAACATATATCATTTAACAAATTAGGATCCAAGAATAAGTTTCGTTATAAGAAACTTCAAAAACTTACCTGAATTTCGTGGGTACAAGGATTCACACAAAAAACCTAGCAGACTCCGTTCTTGTATAATTGCGGCGTTGTTCTTGTAGATTTGGCGAAGCTGAAATGAAATTGTAGGCTCTGCAAATCAATCTCTCCGAGCAGTACAATGAAAAGAGCATTACAATGAAAAATGGTAGCAAAGCTTACTCCAATTTGATTTAGTTCCTCGCTTCTCTTCTCTTTCTGTTTTCTTGCTGAATAAAGTAAATAAAACTTTACTTTCTAAACATTAAAACTACTAAAGTGGGTATATTATTATTTTTACTTAATTAATAATAAACAGTATTTTAAATTTATTGATATTAATTTAAAATGTTTTATAAATTAATAATTAATTTTTTAAATTTAATTACTAGAAAAATAAATTTATTATTATTAGCTACTTAAATATGATATTTATTTTTATTAATAATAAAAAAATTTTATATACCAATAATTATAAAATGGTGAATGGAATTGTAATTTAAATATAATTTTTTTATAATAATTATTTTTGTTCTTAAATTAGTCAAATATAATGACTAATTATTTTTGTCTCTAAATTAGTTATTAATTAATAATTTTTATAGTTATTATTTTTGGTCACTAAATTGGTTAATATAGTGACCAATTATTTTTAATCTCTAAATTAGTTACCATTAAATAAATTTTTTTGTAGTAAAAGGTTTTGATAATTTTTAGAGTCAATTTAAAACATTATTTAAAAGTATATTGAAGTCAATGGTATGAAGAAAAATATTTGAATCCCATTTACTTTGAAAGAACAAGAAAAATATTTAAAATTATATTTAAATTTTTTGTTATTATCATTTTACTTCATAAATTTTTAATTTGGTCTTGATTGATATAGATATTAGATGAAAAAATTGTCAATTTTATTAATAATAGTGAAAATACATTTTTTTACTTGTATTCTTGTATACATACATTTATTTATATATATATATATATATATATAAATTTAAAAAAATAAATAATAATTTTGGAAGGATAAAAGTTGAAAATTTATATACTTATTTTTTATTAGATAAATTATGTAGTTATTTTATGATAAAACAGTATTTAATTTATTAAATAATAAAATGTTTAATTTATAAAATATTATATCCTATTTATATAATTTATTTTAGAAATTATTAATGAATGGAGATTAATGAAATAATTAACTCATTTGACAAGGTATATTTTCGAAAATATTTAGTAAATTTTGTGTGGTTTAAATTGCAAGTCTCCTACTTTAAAAATAATTTAGAAATATAAACAAGTTTAACTAAAAAAATAAAGTTTATTACTATGAATATGAATATGGTAGTTATTTTGCAATCAGATTTACCAAAAGAAATTATTATTTTTGTTGAGTAAAAAATTAATTAGATATATCATCTTCAAATTTGGGAATGATGTCTAGTTTAGTAATTTGGAGAGGTTCCAGAATTTTCTAAACATGTACCCTGTTTGTGGCAGAGAATAGCTTCGTAGTTCCCAAATTGGAACCCTAGCCTCCGCCATTGACACATTCTTTTCCTCCTCTTCCCTACGCATTTTTTCTTGTAGCAGAAGATTCATCTTTTTTTCGTGTTTAAGCCGACAAATTAACTCAATTCTGGGACCAGCAAGCCTATATTTTCTCGTCTGCAGAGAATAAAAACCCCATCTTGTTTATCAGAAGGGGTTCGCTTTGCTGATTCTCTAGCTATGGTACGCTTCTCTGTCTATTGTTTTTTCTTGTAAACTCTCTTTTTTCTTTTTTTTTTTCTTTTCTTTTTTTTTGCTGTTTAGCTTCTGTGCATAAGGGATTCTACAATCCGAGCTTGTGTATCGGAAGGGGTTTATTGTTTCTTCTATTGATTCCTCTTTGATTTTCTTTGTCTCCATTGTCTCACGAGATTTAAAGGTAGAATCTTTAGATGGGTTATTTGCAGGTATGGCCGTTTGATAAGATGGTGTTTTTAATGTTTTTTGTAGCCAACCTGGGTTTGATTTGTTTCCATAGACTGTTATGTATGTAACTAGGTTGTGATTTCTCTGCTGGTAAACCTTTTTTTTGTTTAGGAAAAAAAAGGGAAAGATAGATGTAATCTGTTATCGTTGAATGATAAATTTCGGTACTGCTTTTCTCTTTCAAAATTTTAACGGAGCTGTTTGTGCAGGCTGCTAGGATTCTTGCGAACTTGATTTTAATGGGTGGAGGAATCTTGGGAAGAGCAGTTTATCAGGCATATCGTCAAGCACTGACTAGTAAGCTTTTCAAATTTGTGAGTGTGGATAGATATGCGAATTGGGTGATGAGTATAATTGCGTACTAATTTACCATTCAATTCTCTGATTTCTAGGTTTTTGGTTTATTTATTAGGGTTTATTTGTTTTTTATATATACTGTGTACAGATGTTAACTTAGTTTCCAACACCAAAATGATTTATCACTTAGTGGATATCATATATGTATGTATCTTAAAAATTTCGCTAAGTTTGCTTTCTAAAGATGTGTAGGAGCTTTGTTTTTGTTACCTTTTCTTTTGCATTTGCCAAGGGGTGGCAGGGGATTTGACGGCTTCTTGGGGTAAGCGATACCTTTTCTTTTGCATTTTCAACGGATCAAAATGGAATTTTGTGGGCAATTAATTTATATACCTATGTTAAGCGATACCTTCTTATTTAGCTGGTGTTGAATGAAATCCTAGTTTCAGCGTTGAGTAGCATATTGTGACGAGCTGAGGAGAGGTTTCATGATAAGCAAAAGCTGTGGCTATTTAGGGGGAATGCCAAATTCTTGAATACTCTATTGAGCATCCCATACTACTCCATGTTAGACTTAGGCATCCCGTAATTCTCAAGTTTCCTTCATAGCACCACCCTTGAGAGCTGATGTCTCGACCACTTTCACTCATCTACACTTTATGGGGTGCTATGATAGGAACTTGGATATTATGTGGGTGGACCTCTGCATGTTACTGTCCAGGATTGACTACTTGGTGAAGTTATTCCTACTACCCTTTTCAGTCTGAATATTTGGTTTCAGCAGCTCTGCTTTTTAAAGATTAATAAGTTGAAAGTACTTCAGGATTTAGGTATGTGGAGAATGCCACTTGTGACCTAACTCACAAGATTAGAACTTCTAGAACTTGTAGGAGAGAAAACTTTCTACTTCATAGATTTTGATTGACTACCAATACATGAGAGATAGGTTAAGAATCACCACTTAAGATATGACACACTCAAGGTAGTAACTTGCATTTTTATTCAGTCAAAGTTATCAAAATGAGTACATGAACTCTTGTATAAAAAAATGTAGTTGGAAGGGATTATTAACAAACAAACAATTCCATGCTCTAGCCCTACATCCAAATAAAAGATCGAATAAACTAATACTAGAGATAACTAGTTTATTATTGCTAGTCTTAAGAAAACCAAAAAAAAAAGAAAAAATTATACATTTAATTTTAGGATCACATAAGATCTCCAACATATTGAGGACTAGACATTACGAGTGTAAGACTAAATATTTGTGGATGTTATGGCGATCCTATATTAAGTGACATGATTGGCCAACAAACCTTGTTAAGTTTTGATATCAATTTACAAGTGGATTTTGAACTTAACCAAAACTGGTGTAGAAGGTAAGGTTTGTACCTATTTATATACTATAATTTTACCATATCTCTAGTGGATGTGAAATATCCGATAAATGTATTTAACTAGATGCGCATTCATTTTCAGATCTATGGGACTAAAAAGTTAACATTACTTCTCTTCGGGTCTCATTCTAGTTTAGGGTTTTTTATTATGAATATTCAGATCGGAGAACTTCCAGACATGCTTCCTTTCTTCTTTTTGTTCTTTTTTGTTAATGGGAGTGTGCTTGGTTTTGCCTTGTATGTTTTGCTCTTGGAGGATTTGTTTCTCTCTATTAATTCTCTGTTTATGCAAAACATCAATCATACTTTTTATTTATCTATACATCAATCATACCTTATTCCCACTGGATGAAATTGGCTGCATGGATTCTAATAAGCTGCGACATCTGTGCTTATCATACATTGTGAAGCTACAATTACCTTCAACCCTTCTTAGTACTGGTAGTTTCCAACATGGTAGTTGAATTGAGATACAAATGATGTATCATAGAGGTTATATTTTGAATTGTGAATAGTTTAGTATTACGAATTGTAAGATTCATGAACATTAAAAAAAATGTTACTTATACTTAATTATAAGACATATAAACATGCAAAAATACAACTATTAACAACCACAGTCAAAAAGAAGAGTGGTTGTATGTGTATTTTTGCTGCCAATTCCAGCAACACAACCTCCCATAAAGCACTGTTGCTGCATAAAATTCCTATAACAAATGGCTACATGCTACCAAACAAAGTTTTTATTATAGTCTGTTGCTGCTAGTGCGTAATTACTGCAGACTATGGTTGTTGCTATTGCTATTCATACTAAACAGCCTCAAAAAACAAAAAGTTCTATCGAAATCATTCTTATTCATCCTCTTCTCTAAGATGTACACTTTATTAGTCATTTTCATCTTCTACTGAAAGTCCTTCCTCTTCAATGTCTTCAACTTCTTCCTCATCTCCTACTATGGATTTTCCATTTGGTCTTGGCATTAAGTTTCTAGGACCTATATGAGCAAAAGAAAAACAAATAAGTTCTAGTTCTAGTTTTAACTTTCAATTTCTAACTTGTAAGAATTTTAAGTATAAAAGATTACCTCTTCCTATTTTTTGGAGCTTGCTCTTCATCATTAAACAAAACACTCATGTACATCCATCCTTGAGAAATCAGTAGGCAAGCGAGGATTTCTTTTCTAGTATACATTCATAATCCAGATCAATATCTGACAAACATATGAAATCATAGGAGTAAATATTTTAGGAATCATGTACATTTTCTATTTTTTTTTTTACCTACCTTCACTTTACATATCAGGTACATTGTTCGCCATCACAGTTCATTGCCTACGTCGTTGTTCACTGTGCAACGACTTTTAGGCAAGCCTTTTCCAGACAACGTTACTGTCTACTGTCAACGTTTTTCTAGCAAATACTATTTACATTTACGACCAGTGTTTTTCAGGAAATACTATTTACCATGGATGCTTTTTTGAGGAATTTTTTTGGTTGAGCTTTTTCTAGATGACATTACTGTTCATTGCTGATGGTTTTTGGAGAGGCTTAAGATATTATCTCTTAGCTGATTCATGTTATTTAAAGAAGAAAATTACATAAGGGATACCTAAACTGTACAAGGGAAAGGCTATATCTGGGTAATTAATGTTAATAAGCAAAAACAACTTTTTAGGACAAACTTCTTAACCTATCTAAACAAGTTAAGTTATATAATCAACATAAATATTTAGGACAGACTTCTTAACACATGTTTTGGTATCTGGTAGTCGTTGCATTCTTTTTGGATTTTTGCTTGCCAGAAAATACCATGTTCTCTGACCATTCTTTTTTTTACCAGCAGTTCGTGAGTCCTTTGAACATTTTCATTTACCTATAGTTGTCGTGTCCTCTGAGCATTTTTTCTTTTCAACAACTATAGTGTCCTTTGATCATTTTTGCTTTCTAGCAGTCCTTGTGTTCTTTAAGTCTTTAAGCATTTGCTCCTCGGAAATTGTTGTGTCAATACAAAATTGTAAGATCAGACTTTCTGACTTTCTCCTGTGGTATACTTTATAGCATTCCAGGGTGATGAATTAAGTAGTGAATCATGTAGTATCCAAACTGAGTTTTGGTACGCTAGATGTTTTCCTTAGCATCTGTTCTACCACTTCTGTAATTTCGTGGTGTGACTTACGAAGGTTCCTTTTTCTGTTAGTAAAAGTTTTGGCATTTCACTCATCCTTAAAGAGCTGGAACTTCCTTCATTCACCTAGCACTATTTTGTTCTTTAGATTAATGAGGATAACAAACTAGGCTATTTCTTCTTGTTGAAGTTTCAGATGCTATAACTCTGATACATAATGGAAAAGTTTTACAAAATAGTTCTTCCATTCTATTGTTAATTCTGTGATCTTTGTCAAATACCTTTTATTTTTACTGTGACACACTTATGTTAGTTTCTTTATTCTTTCTCATAATGTCTTGGCCGAGTCTCTGTCACGCTAAACATACAGATATGATAACACAGCAGCTCTGGATCTTCTTATTTTCTTAACATTATGTTATGTAATTCCAGATGCCTCAAAAAATGGTGTAGCACAGGAGACAATACAAAATACTATTCGCAGAGCTAGCAAGGCAATGACAGAGCAAGAGGCTCGGCAGATTCTTGGTGTTTCTGCGGAAACTCCCTGGGAGGAGATTATCAAGGTTAGTATATCATCTATGCTGTGGGTATGCTTTCTAATGAGAGGAATTCATTTTGGAGGACAGCATATTGTGAATAGCCTTCAGTTGGAAATCGATAACTAAAACTACCTTTGAACTCATACAAATGAAAAACCTAGCTTCACACTAATTACGAATGTTAGTTAAATTTATTTAGGGTTTAGGGTTTTTCTAATGAGAGGAATTCATTTTGGAGGACAGCATATTGTGAATAGCCTTCAGTTGGAGATCGATAACTAAAACTACCTTTGAACTCATACAAATGAAAAACCTAGCTTCACACTAATTATGAATGTTAGTTAAATTTATTTCATTTTGTGATTTCCTAAGAAAGGAATTACATTTCCTATGCTACCCTTAATAATGGCATTAAATAGAGTTAACTTAGTTAGAATTTGCTTATATTTTCAGTCCCCTAGACATGAATAATTTTTTTTGTTTAAATTTGAGTCTGGAGGAAGCATGTGATAAAATACAAGCTTAAATGTTATGTATTTTACTGGTGTTTTTCATCTTTGAAAGTTGCCAATTTTTTCTCTTTTGCTCCATTCGAAACCTCCACTTTTTTGTCTTGTATTTTGTACACACTCAACCTTCGTCCCGCACTTTAATGATCTGTACAACAGGCAGGTCAAATTTGTGTTTGATGACTGGGATGCTGTTTACAAAGATTACCAAGTTACTTGCACAGTAACTTAACAGAGCTAAGCTCCATTCAAAACCTCCACTTTTTTGTCTTGTATTTTGTACACACTCAACCTTCGTCCCTAACACTTTAATGATCTGTACAACAGGCAGGTCAAATTCGTGTTTGATGACTAGGATGCTGTTTACAAAGATTACCAAGTAACTTGCACAGTAACTTAACAGAGCTAAACTAAAGGATGAAATGAAAGTTTAGATATATAGAAAATGCAATGACCAAAAGGGATTTAAAAGTGGGGCGAGAACCAACGCCTGGCAATTTACCGGGAGAAAAAATTTCATTAACCATATATATCATCCTTCTAAAATGCATTTGATTTTACAATTAATGGTCATGACTTCTCAATTTTTATGCCGAAGTATACCTCATTTCAGGTGGCTAGACTGTTCTTGTTTTATTAATTTCTTAAATATTTCTTGCCATGCAGAAATATGACAATTTGTTTGAGAGCAATGCCAAGAGAGGGAGTTTCTATCTCCAGTCCAAAGTTCAACGTGCCAAGGAATGTCTTGAGGAAGTTCAACAAGGCAAGAGTCAGAATACTCCTAGTTGAGAACTTAGATTTTCGCCACACTTTAATAACCCTTGTGTAATGATTTTGGCCTACATGCTTGTATACGATTTGCGTTATCAGAAGCGTCTGAACTATAATTTTGATTACTATAAAAAAAAAATGTACATGATTAGTTTGAGTTTGACTGCAAATAAGGGATGATACTACCTATAGAACTAAACTATCCTATTATTATTATTATCTTTAACATAATGAAAATCACAATGGTAGGCAATGATAGTAGTGTGTTTTAAAACAGTTGAACTTTTCTTTTACCTGATTGGCATTAGAATTTTGGCATCTTTCACTTTCAGTTCACTGCTCATATTCATACTCCCGATTCACCTTTGTAATATATTGTAAATGCATTAAAATCAATGTCACATGTATTTTTTGTTTTCGTAATCTATGTTGTGTTTTGGTGATGAATAATGTCTTGTCTGTTAAGGTTGATGCTGAACAGAAATGCCTCTCTGTATTGTCTGTTGGAATGGAGAGAAATAAGAAAAGGGATGTGAAGGATATAGAGAGAAAGAGAACAGATGTGTTATCTGGATAAATAAATAGGAAGTGTGCTTTTTTCACTTGTTTAAACGAATAAAGAACGTAAAAGGAAATAAGTGAATTGTCTGAATTTTTTTATATTCATTAAAAGGAAGAATTTGCTCTGTTTTTCTAAACAATAAAGTTGTAAAAAATATAAATTATCGAAAAGAAAAGGAAAGTAACTTTGTTTTTAGCTAATGTGAAATTATCTCCCAAGCAATTATGTAAATTATATTATTTAATACTTTTATCAATCTATTTCTTTTGATTGTAACGTCGACAGTCTCCTTGAACAGGGAAGATACAAAAAGTTAAATGGTGTTCCAATTCATTGAAAAATTATAAACACTAGAGATAGTTTGAAAGGAAAATTTTCTAGAAATACTTTTAGGAGAGAAAAATAGAATGAAAAAGGTAATTACTTTTTTTTCATAAATTAAAATTTGTTTTTTTTTTTTGAAAAAATTAATTATAACTGGTTTTTAAAATTTATTTTATGAATAAATAATTTTATTTTAAAAAATCCCTTTTTTATGGAAAGAAAATTTTCCAAATATTCTATAAAAATGGAAAAGAATTTTTTTTTTCAGTGAGAAGTAAATGTTGATTATTAAATTTTATTTCAAATGAGTTTTATGATAATATGATGTTTTAAATCCTCCTCGTGGGTATGATGAGAGAATGATGATTTTTTTTGAAAAATTATCTCATTGATGATTATAAATTCATATTTCGTGGGTATGATGAGAGAATGATGAATTTTTTTGAAAAATTATCTCATTGATGATTCTTAAGATACAATTTTTAGTAGCCAAGCAACAATTACAACACGAAGTACGGAACAAACATTTAAAACATAATATTTTGAAGAAATTGGGTGAGTCATTATAAGAGAAACAATAGCAAAGTATACACTTATCCCCACAAAAGTTTGGTGTTTGTGAAATTGATTGAATCCTAAATTTGATATGCACTGGTGCTATATACATCATCCAAAAAATCACTGACAGAAATCATGAATCCAACAAATTCATATCATTTTCAAGTTAAAACACCATTGAGCTTTAATGGTATACTCTAACATCCACCAATAGAGAACCACAACATGCATGCTCATGCTTATCCTTACACTGCTCTCTCTTTAATTTCTAACACTTTGTTTTATTTCATTGGATCTAATTTTCAGAGTTATCAACATAAAAAAAGTTTACGAATTTTGATGACCTATCACATTCAAGAATAAAAAAAAAAAGTAAAATAGTAAAGCTATGTGCCATATACTTTGTTTTTGAGTCCAACTGCTTAAGATGGTAGGTAAGCTACCAATCACCCCTTTCAACCCTAATCTCCAAACTTCAAATGCAAACTAAGTGGATCTTCCACTTCACTAGTGAAACTTTTCTCCCACATTGATATTGGAGATCTCACATGTTTGCATTACTTGTTGAATTACTTAATTTTAAAAAGGAAATTCCAATTGGTTTAGGGTTAACATGATGATATACTCTTAACAGAATAAAATGTTCTAAGAAAACTGACATATATGTTCGGTAAACTTTTAAAATAAATGCTATATATATTTTTTTAAGAAATTATTCTTTCTAATTTTGGGGAAAGCATTACAATAGTTTTACTTTCTTAAATTTGTTTTTGCAAGAAAAAAAATTATCTAGTTCTTATAAAATTTTAAAGCTCCTTTATTTTGAAACAATACAATGACAAGATATTTGAAAACATCTGAATTCTATAGAAACAAACTTATATTACAGTTGTTACCATATGGTTCTATAGAGATTTTATCGTAAGTTTAAGTTTACAAAATTTAGTATTATGTAAATATAAAATAAAATTATTGGGAAAGAACTTTAAATTTCAATAATCCTTTAATCAGTTATAATATTTTAATTCTTGAATACTTTTGACACTTTGAATCAACAGTTTTGTTTATTAAATTAAATACAAATTTGTGTTATTCACACGAGCGAGTCTTCTCTTGAATGAAGATATCAAACATTCCATAACTAAAAAATTTTGATTTGAATTTATAATGTGGACTTTCAGTCCTAGGTCTTCTAATTATAAAGATGTTAAAAATGGATTCATATTTTAATAAATAAGTTGTTTCTTTTAATGTTGTTAAAGTTCATTTTTTCAGTAAAAAGACCCATTCAATTCAATCGTCTTATTAAACACTTACAAGATTTAATTATTCTTTTGCTTCATAAAGTTGTAAGAACTTTTTCTTAGTCCTTGTAGTTAAAAATGTCCTATTTAGTTCTTATAGTTCAATTTTTTATATTTTCATCAAATATATTGACTAGAGTTGTTTAAAATAATCAAAAAGTTAAGTTCATTCATACTAGGTTATTCAACACTTGGTGGGAAGATCAAAAGCATGTAAAACTATAACTAGAGACCAAAATAAAAGGTTTCAAATAGAAAATATAAAAAAAAACTTACAATTATAAAGATTAATTATTTTTTTTAAATTACGTGTATTAGCTTTCGAACCAATCTAGTTGAAAACACAACTTAATACTAAACATAAATACTTCTTACAAAAAATTCAAACCATGATTCATCATGTGTAAGATTAATTTCTTCCTTATTCTCAAAAAGAAAATCTTCCATTAGATTTAACTCCTCAACTCATATTTCAAAAATGCTAGAAACAAAATATTAATAAAAGAATTAAAAAAATTATAAAAAATGTAGAAGTTACTAATATTTTAAACGTGTTTTTATCATCCTTTAAGAGAGTGTGTTGTTATCATACTTTCAATAAGTTAATTTAGTTATGAACTAATCTTCAATTAGTGTCTGTTAGTGAGATGCGAATTTTATTGTTGGCGCTGTTAGGTATAACACATCGCACGTGTCAAATTGATGTCACAACTCTAAGCTGCACACGTGCCATGTCTTTGTGCGCGAATCCCAATGTTGACGAACACTTTGTCACGTTTATTTTTTGTTTCTTAATTATTATTTTCTCATCTATAATAAATAAATAAATAAATATAATAGGAATCTAATTAATTCAACTTTGTTAGTTACGCTTCTCCCTCTGTAATTGCCAAGTTTAAGTGGGACCACTTATCCATCATGCCACGTGTTTCTTACGCATACATCAACTTTAAGGAATTAAGTAAAATATTAAGCCAAAAATTAAATATGATTTTATTCATCTATTAGTATTATATATATATATATATATATATATATATATATATATATATATTAGAAAATGAAACATTATTGAAATATTTGTGAAAGAAGCAAACTGTTTGTGGACTAGATTTTATTGTATTTTTCTAAATATTGAATAAAGATCATACAAAGAAAACTCTTTGAAAATTAAGTAGGTGCTTGATACTTATATTTATACTTTATAAATAATCCAAAGAAAAATCAAATATATCAAATTTTCTTATTTTTTTAATGTTACTGAATTGATCGAATTCTTGATACTGATTTAATTGATTCAATTTTAATAATCATGATAATAAAATTGTTCTATTTATCCAAATATCTCATAATAGGTATACAACTTTCTGCAAGAGCCTCATTGATTTTTTTTTCTTTTTAATATTTCTTGCGTTAAACAAGAAAAAAATAATTTCAAATATATTTTTAAAAGTTTCTAATTTTATAATTATAATATTCAACAGTAACTAAAATTATTTTAATTTTTTCAAAATACGAACACATGTATGGAACAATATTAAATGTAACTTGTAATAACATTGGTATTATAATTCTAATCAGAACATATTTAGCACATTACATGATATTCTAACCTAAACTAAAAGTGGGCCATGAAGGAAAGTATTAAAAGGAATTAATAAGACAAAAAGAAAAGAACAAATTTTATTTTAATACTTTATGTGATTTTCCCGGAAAGTGACGTTGGAGATGGGAGAAATAATTAAAGAAAGTGATGTTTGGTAGATTTGTGCGAGTCGTGAACGTTAATAACACGTAATCTTTCTATAATTAGAGTTATGTTTCAATCTAGATAAAATATGAAGAGAAGCATAAACAGAAGTTGAATTTATATTTAATAATTAACTACAAGGGTTATTTTTGTGTAATATACATTGGATTCTAAGAAGAAAAATTGTTTTTGATGTCCCTTTTCGTGTTAAATCAATCACTTTTGTACGAATAAAAAACTTTTAATTGAGTTGAGAATATTTTAATTTGTGTTTGATAAGAACAATGTGTTGTAACACTATAATCTATTTGATTAGGTTTATTATGGGATGAATTGTAATTTTTACCTTGATTAAAGAAACATAAATATCAAATAGGTCTTGGTTTTTAATAACTATTTATCCCGTCAATTTACTTAATAAAACTTTATTAAATTGATAACAAACACTTTTAAATTAAATTTACAATGTCTCTTCTAATAAAATTATATATTATTTTATTTATTTTCATTTTATTCTTATAGATGTTAATATAATATTATTATTTATTTTATCATATTTATTAAATATATATATATATATATATATATATAATTATAATTAATGAATTTTTAAAGTAAAGTTTGTCTTTATTTATAAGTTATTGTTAATATTAGATCTTTATCTATTTTTTTCGTGTCTCTCAATTCATATACGAGATTATATATTTAAAATGACCCAATAATGAATGGTCGAATAAATTTAATAAATTTGTTAAAATTGATTATAAGATAATATCATTCTAAAATATAAATTTTAAGTCTAATTTAATTTTGCAAAATTAATTAATAAAATAAGATTTATATTTATTTATAAATTATTAAAATATCTTATATCATCAAATATGTCAAAGTAATTAAATTTTTAAAAATTATATACTTCTAAAGTAACAATGTTTCTCAAATATTATTCTACCACTTTTTTTTCTTACCAATTTTAAAATGAACAACATGCATATAGAATATAGAATAAGCAAACAGGAATCTATGTGACAACAATGGTACAAATTTGTACATAAAAATAGCATAAATTAGTCTAAATATCAAGTTCAAAGAACAACAGCAGTCTATGTTTATGTACCTAATGCCACTTCTTTTCCACAGTCAATGCTTCGATTTTCTGAAATATATACCCTACTTTATTAATTAATATTGTTATATACTAACATGTATTTGTAACATGACCTAATCATGTTCTCTTTTATATTTTGCAGTTACATGTTTACAAATCCAAATGTAAAATCACTTCTTATATAATAATAACTTTTCATTACTATATTTATGTATTCAACGATATTTTTGTTACATAGATATAAGACATTCTGCAGGTGCAACAACTAAACAACGTTTTTATTAAAATATAATGTGTGGTGTGGCATGCATGATTATATGGACATAAACAGAAATAATGTACTAATTCTCTTAGGGTCATCAACAAACAAATGTAGATTGTTTTGCACTCATAATGGGTGGTATATAATCATAGTGAATTTTAGTAAGATTATCTACTTTGAATAACTATTTAGTAATAAGTTTATATTTAAATTAAATTTATAAAATTAATTTATAAGATGAATTTGTATCTCATCTATATATTATAATTTTATTATATTTTTAATTGATACGATATTTTTTTAAAAAAATTAATCTTTTATATGGTTTATTATTGTTCATGATATTGAATTTTCTTCTGTATTTCTCTTCAAGTTATCATATTAAAATTCGATTTATGGTTGTAATGGTAACTAACTTAGAAAGTGAATGAAGAATCTAAATTTGTAAATCTTTTTATATTGAAAGTTTTTCAAACGTATGTTTGATTCAATATGTTTGAATCAAGTGAGTTGAAAGTAATGTATTCAAATTTTATATAAAAAAATTACTTTGGTGTTTTTTCATAAGCTAGACATTTATTATTTCAAAAATATACCTTAGATACAACTAATTGTTTTAGTTTTATTTTGATAAATTTCTCAAATATATCTATAAATTTATAATTTAATTTTGATGTTAACATATCTAATTGATAAAAAAAAATGTCTGAATGAGTTAGAAAAAATATTCGTAAACTATCTTTAGTTTTCTGGATCAAAAATAATATTATTTTTTAAAAATATATTGAATTTCTTTTATCTTTTTATAAAAAATAATATGAACATGTATAATATTGATGTAATATGGGTGATAAGATGGTGTGTTTTTATCTAGCAGTTGTCTGTATTTGTATTTGTTTGTTTATAATATGGTGTCACTCATCAATAGTTGAGTGGTCCAAAATTGAATCATTCTCTTAAAATAATGCATTCAACCAAATTCAGGAGAAAATTAGTGTAGTAGTCTAATAGCAGTAACTATATAATTTTCATTACAATTGTAAAGACCCAATAAAACCATGTGTTATTTGGAATAGTTGTAAACAATTAGGTCTATTATTTGCTTGGGAGTTAAAGATTTAGAAAGAAGGAAAAGGAGACTAAATTTAATATATTAACACTTTGTTTAATTTCATAAATACTATATAAATCTATTGATTTAAAAATAAAACATTTACCTTCCCTCTTTTCTCTTTTGAATAAATTCTGAAAACCCAATTCCAAAAAGTGCCTTTAATAGCATCATCCATCACATTGAAATTTTGATAAATCTTGTTGCTCCAAACATTATGGTGGTGGACCACTCACTAGTATAAAAACTAAATTGGTGTTCAAGTATTGCCAAAATTAGAGTAGCACGTTCACAAAGAAAATGACTTTTTACTTAGTAAATTTCTGAACTGTTTATTTCTTAATTTGGACAGTATATTAACTCCTTTCATTAAGATATCAAAATCGTTTTGTCTGAGCTTTAAATTAGAGCAAACGAATCACGTTATAGGTGTGCCTGATAAATGGATAAAAACTTAATTATAGCGATTTCAATTCTTTTATTATTTTGTTTTACATTATTCTCATCCAAGTTGCATAAGATTGATTTAGTAGATTTCATATTTTTACTAGTTAGTTTGTGTTTATTATTTTTTAAATAAAAAAGAAGGATCTCAACATTTTCTTTTCTCAATTTCATATTGGAAATTGAAATTTTTTTATTTAATCTTGAGTTTAAACATATCATTAATGTGAAACATTTCCATTTTTAGATGATAAAATGTTGATATTTATATGTGGTATATATATAAATATATATATATATATATATATATATATATATATATATATATATATAATTATAGTTATA
>Ga0209489_105880_pt1 | contig 20569 bp, 12 predicted proteins | sample SiratrowhiteBW_FD_187527 | JGI IMG/M metagenome (GOLD analysis project Ga0209489, IMG submission 187527) | Root nodule microbial communities of legume samples collected from California, USA - Siratro white BW (SPAdes) (version 2) | ecosystem: Host-associated > Plants > Roots > Nodule | place...
ATTAATATTATTATTATTATTATTATTATTATTATTATTATTATTATTATTATTATTATTATTATTATTATTATTATTATTATTATTATTATTATTATTAAAGCAGGAGACACATGGTCCATAAAGAGATAAATTTTCTTACTATTTAACTTTATGTGTTATTGAGTTAATTTAAATTGATTTTATAGCATTATGTGCTTTAACGTTCATATTTGTTCATAATGGAAATTATTTAAATTATTATGAAATACTTAAATGTGATTAATTGATTTTATATCGTATTGTGCTTTAACGTTCAAATTTTTTTATAATGGAAATTATTCAAATTATTGATGAGTATCTCAAATATAATTTCTCTATATTATTTTAAATTAATTATTTCTAATACAGAATTAATCAAGTTTAATGCAGTTTAAAATATTAGAGAAATATTTCCAGTTTGAGCTTTATACATCAGAAAGTCAAGATTACTCTGTTCAAGCATTCCAACGGTTAGTTTCTAAAAAGCTACATATAGAGGAGCAAGTTCAAGTTGAAGAAAAAACAAGAAGAAGCAAAAAGAGAAATATATCATATAATACATTAAACAAGATATACTGAGTGTCTATTGTCAATTTGTTATTGAGAGTATATAGAGTTTGGGTTGTGTGAAACCATTGTGTAATTCTTCACCATTGTGACGTAAACCCTTGTGAGCTTTCATTGTTCTCTCTTTTGAGAGTGTTTATTTCAATCTTGAGTGTTCTTGATCTTAGGGAGAGATTGAGGCTGGCATAATCTGGAGAGGTTTGTGTACTCGTGATAACCTGGAGAGGTATGTGTACTCGTTGTAACCTGGAGAGGTTTGTGTACTCGTTGTAACTATTTGCTGAATAGTGAAACCTCTTTAACGGTTTTTTCAAGGGAGAACTAGACGTAGCCCAAGAGATTAGAGTGAACCAGTATAAAACTGCTTTATTTGTGCTTATATATTTTTGCCTTGGTTGGTGGTTTCTATTTATAGTGAATTGAGTTCAGGCTCCATTCAACCCCCTTTTGGAGTCAGTTGTTCCTACAGTCCTCATTGACTAATAGGCGTTCAAATATTTATTAAATAGTTCATTTTACAAAAAAGATTACAGTAAATAAAACATAATATTATTAAATAGCATAAAAATTTATGTTTAAAAAAATTAAAATAAAATATCAAATAAACTAAAATTATCTTTCTCGTTTAAAATAATATATATATATATATATATATATATATATATATATTTGTTTTCATCTATATAATCAATTTAAAATTTAAATATTATTATTATTATTATTATCCAAACCTATGTCCCGTAATCAGGATATTTCTTATAAACATCTAAAAAGATTCATAAAATAATTATAATTACAAATTTATTTCTTGACGTTGAAACTTATTATTTGCGTAGTAATTCATTAGGAGGTTCTTTGGGACAAAGTCTTTACAAGGTAAGTTAGTTGAAATAGAATGTTATGAGTATTTGGATTTTGTAAGTTGGGTACTCTGAGATAGAATGACTAGGTTGGTGAGTATGTTGTGATGTAGGACCAATTAGGAATCACATACTTGAGTGGTTAGTATGTAATTTTAACTGCAGTTATATTTAGTGTTTTTGACAGTTTTAACTTTCATTAAATGTGTTATTTGCGATTTGTTTTTTTTTGGTAGATTCAAAGTCACTAACAGATTACTAGTTATTTATGCTAATCTTTGGAATGACAAATACTTTCCTACGGTTCTTGAAACCTTTGTTATTGCCAACGATTTTTAAATTCTTGTAACTATCAGCAGTTTGTAAACCCCTGCTACCATCAACTATTCTTAAACCTTGCTAATTTCATCTATATATTTAATGCATTTTATTTTCTGTAATGCATATATAAATTTTGAATCAACTAAAAAATGATAAACAATAGATTTAAAATTTTGATATTTATAAATGACATAATATTCATAAAAGGAACAATAAACAAAATCTTAAACTTTAAGGTAAAATAATGTAACCAACAAAGTTTAAAGATAAAAACTAGTGAAACATTACATTATCATTTGTTCTAAGTCATAAAATTATACATAATGAAAAAGTAAATAACATTCTTCAGTTATTCTTCTTGATATTGATACTTTGTTTCTTCATCAGGAATACTTCCTTGGTCAGATACCTACTGTTCTTGCAAGAGACCAGTTAGCTTTAACAACAACAAAGTCTTCAGTCACTCCTGGTACTCCTGGATTCTTGCTACTCCTCTGCTCCTCACAAAGTCCACGGTCTCGAGAGGGAGTCCTGCAGGCACTCCGACACTCAAGTCAATTTAGGGTTTGAGTGGTGCAGGTGATTGAGATTAAAGTTTAGAAGTACCTTATTTCTGGAGATTGATTGAGTTCCTATTTATAGGTGTCTTAATGGGCCTGGAGCATTTAGGTCAAATGGGCCCAGTCCAGCGTAAGGCCCACCCTGTTATGGTACATTCTAATTTGAATTCATTCTACTATATTCCTCCACATGTCCTACGTATAGGGTCGTCACATTTCGCTTATTAGTTACGCGTGTCACTTGCCAACCAGCGCCTAAATGAGATAGTCGTGACCGACTGAGGTAAGCATCTCAGTCGGCCATCTTGGTATACCAAAAGAGCGCATGCAAATAGTTTAGTTAGTGCGTCTGGTCGACCGTATAATACACCTACCATATAAAATTGGTAGGTATATTTCGCAGACCATTTCCTTATCTTTGGTTTTTCTGTAATTTTCCATAATAAACTATAGCAGTGATTCCTTTGTTTGTTTCTTTTTTTTTAAAAAAGAAATGTGATCTATTTCTCTTTATCGTCGTGACCCCGGTTGCAACAGTGTTCAATTCTCTTTCAACTAATTTTCTCTTTAGTCTTGAATTTTCTTGTTTTAAATTTTCCATCTCTTCATCATTCTTTCTCCTATGATCTTCCAATTCATTTCTCATCTCCATTAACAAGGTTGTGATATCAATGTGATTCTTTGGCATGGTATGTGAGGAGTGCTCGTTGTTGGTCGCTTTGTGTGTGGTTACCATTTTGCTTCAACATAATCAACCTCATAGGTGAGTATGCTATGTTGTGGAACCAACTAGGAATTATCTCTTACTTGACTTGAAAAGCTTCACAAGATGAATCGTCTTCTCAAACTCAGTTGGGGAAGGTACCTGCAAAGACACTCCAATGATCAAGTTAGTATGAATGTGAGTAAATTAGTGATAAGGACAGTAGCCATACCTATAAGGGGGTATCCCTTTATTTATAAGAATGATATTGGTTCGACTCATTGTTTATCAGGCCCAGGATAATAAGTCTTATTAACAACATGGATTTACATTTAATCTTGATTAGTGTTTGACAAATGGGTTTAGTGAGTTTCTTCCACAAACAAGATGATGAACTCGGTTGATTCATCTTTGACTTGTTAGGGATGACATCAAACCAACTTCTGATAGTAGAATAGTTTTTAACGTACATTACAGACTTCAAAGTTTAATAATATAATTTATGTTTAATAAAAAATTAGATGTTATGTAATTAATTATTTACATAAAAGAGGAAAATACTTATTTTAGGATACTGGCTCATATTAATATTTTTGGAAGAATTGAGGAGTAATATCAGGAAGATTTAAATATAATAAGAAGTGAGTCAACTTCGCACAAGAAATTGATGTCACTCTCAATTCTAAACTTTGGATTCCTAACAATCTCCTTTCAAGTAAGAGTACCTTCTACATTGATAAATCTCCCTCAAGCAGAAGTATTTTTAAACACGCGTACACAAACGACTCTTACTTGTGGCATCATTCATATACTTAACCAAACAAGTGCTTGCCTGACATTTCTATTAGACAAATTTTCGATACAAGAATCAAACTATATTTGTTTGAGTTGGTCACTAAGACAAACTATCAACTTAAAAAAATCGATGGAGAAAACACCAGACAAATTTAAACACAATAAAAACCAAACAAGACCCACACAATGAATTCACATTACCTTCAACCCGATTTTGGGTTGAAGACAATGTCAACTCCTTTTAGATTTTGCTCATTTAATCTTTCCTATGTTTTGTCCTTCTCCATTTTCGTAACAAATATACTATTCTTGGTTGATAAAAAACTATAAATTCAAAATATAATAATTTGTTTTTACAAATATATTTTTATTATAAATTTTAATTATAATTAATTCACCGAGTAAATTAGCATTGAGGGATGAGGGTGAACAATTACACACCACCTAAATATATTGAATTTCTATCTTTTACCTCTATACTTATATATATTGACTCTAGTGTCACGAGACCAAACGACAATGAAAACTAAATGAGACCCACACAAAAAATTGACATTACCTTCAATCAGATTTTGGATTAAAGACGATGTCACCTCCTTTTGGATTTAGCTCATTTAATCTTTCCTATGTTTTGTCCCACTCTATTTTCACAACAAATATATTATTCTTGGTTAATAAAAAAATTATAAATTCAAAATATAATAATATATTTTTACAAACATATTTTTATTGTCAATTTTAATTATAATATAATTGACAGAGTAAAGCATTAAGAGATAAGAGTAAATAATTACACACCTTCTAAATATATTGAATTTTTATTTTTTACCTCTAAACAGGTATACTGAGATACAAATATGCAAATCTATATTAGTAATAACATTTATTATTTTTAAATTAATTATTCCGAGTGGTTATCTTGGTCCACCCGTGCAAGCTAGAGTAGGGAAGTGAAACATACGGGTGGATAAAAATACTATGACCGTTAGTTATATTAATTAAATATTCAACGACTAGGATGAGTTTTAATTTTTCCCGTGCCATCACCAGATATGTAAATAAGTTAAGCAACCTTTCAACTGTTCAGTTTGATTTATTAATTACTCCTTCAAGCTCATTCGTTTAGTTAAACCTATAATTATGTTTAATTATTTAGATGGGTTAAATTCAAAATTTAAAAACTTGATAAATAGTTTATATATATATATTATGTTTATAAATTTTAACTAAAATTATTTTTGATCGATTTTTGCTTATAAACTTTTCACTCATTTTTTTATATTTTTTCTCCATCCAAACAATCTTATTTTCTATTTTTTTCACTTTCTCCAATACATATTGCAATCCAAATATATTTTAATTGATAGATTAGTAAATTCTAAAAATTAATTAAAATATAAATAAGCAAAACAAATTAAATGTTAACAAGTCAAGATAAATTTTTTAATTAAATTTGATAAAATTAAATGAGTTAATATTTGACTTATAAATAAGGATCAAGTAATAAGTAATGATTATATGCATCACTCATTATCACTTAAGTGACAACATAAACATTCAAACAATTGTATTTGTAGTTCAAGTGAGAACTTAAAAGTTTAAGTAAAATTCTTTTGGAAGGGATGATGCTCAAGTAATAACATGATTATTTAAACATTAAGTCTTGACTGTGATACATAATTTTTGGAATATGTGAGGCATTGCAACTACATGTCAATACTAAAGTGATATTATAATCACTCAGAGTGTTGAAAAAGTTATGATTTAAGGCTTTTGAAACTTGTGTGTGATACAATAAGTACATTGCTCAAACCATGATAGATGCCCAAATGACAGACACTCAATTGTAGAGTGAGCATTTGAGTGAGAGACAAAATCATTTTAATTTTTAAAGTCATATTATTTAAACAATACGAAAATGCTCAAAGGAGAAAATTTTCTTCAATTTCAATAAACAAGATTCTTATGTGAGAAGAACACACTCAAGCAACACATAGCTAATGATGATGATACGATGATTTACATGTGATGTTAATTATTGATGATGATGCGATGTAGGCAATGATATGATAGATACGGTGTTGTATATTGTATATATTATATGTATGATATGTTTTCCTTTAAGAACGTGGTATTCCTAAGTTATGAATGTGTTATCCTTTTTTAAGTATGTAATAAGATATAATTAAATGAGATTCTCTTATAATTATTTTCTATAAAATAAATACAAATAATCACGTTAATATAATTAAGAAATTGACATTGTTTCTTACTATATTTCTGATAAATTATGTATTATTTTTTAGTATATAATGTGTTAATATGATATATGTGTTAATATGATATTTCGAAAATTGTAAATTGTAACAAATTACACTATTTTATTGATATAATCAAGAATATTTGCATCTTCATAAAAGGGATTAAGTTACGATATAATCTACTATAATCAATATACTGTTTTTGTTTTTTATTTTTCAATTAGTTGACCTATGTGCTTTATCTGAATTATTAGTTAATAAAGTTATAGGTAACAAAAAGACTTCCATAATTATAGATTTTAATTTTCCTGAATTTATATATATATATATTTTATTTTAGGAACTTAACAGTTCAATGTTGTATTATAATGTAGTGTGTATGTATTATTTATGTTATTATATTTACCATCTAGCGCATTAAATCCCTCTCCAAACTATAAGGAATTAGAAAAAAATATTCATGGTGACCATATGTGAGAGTGGCCCATTGGGCAGCTCACCAATAATTTATGTTCTAAATATTTGTTTATTATGATTTAATTATGTAAAAAATAGCTACAATTATAACTTAATCCAATTAAGTGATATTTTTCTTTGAAAAGTTTTTTCTTCTTTTATTTTATATTAAAATAAAAGATAATGTCATTATGTGACATATAAAAAATTTCATCATGACACTATTACGTGTAATTAAAAAATGATACAAAAATTAATTATTAATAAAATTGTTAAATAGTTTACACACTGTGACCAAAAGGATACCCTCGTCACAAATTATTGAAATTGTTGGACATTATTTTAGCTAAGAATATAGCTGCAATGAATTACGATAAATTTATTTGTCTCACCTTATTCAAAATTTGATAAAGTCATTTAATTAAGCCTGATAAAACTTGACATACATGAGAGAGAAAAAAAAATATTGAATCAAATCATTTTTTTAATGTTGTATTAATAATATTAAACAAAATATTATTTATTATATATTGACACTTTTTTTATTTTGAATACATAATTATTACAAAAAACATGAAACATCAATATAATAGAAATTGTTTCAGTATGTTTAATAGCTCACGTCTTAAAAGTTAAAAACGAAAGTAATTTAAATTTTTAATCTTTCAATGTCTTTTAAAAAATTATAATAGAGTTCGGAGCTTCAGAACAAATAATAGTTTAAATATGATGATTAATTCTAATAATAGTAATATCTTAACAGAATTAAAGTGAAAAGTGAACCAACTTCACTTATATCTAATTTCTGAAACATTTTAACATACACAAAAATAGATAATAACTAATTAAATTTGTTTTAAGTAAAAGGTGTTGGCTTCCCATTAAAAGTGGAAGAAGAACAAAAAAATGTTGAAGCAGATGAAAATGTTGGTATTTATATCATTTGTTAGAATGTTAGATATATATATATATTATTACTTTTTATTCACTACACAATTAAAAAACCATAATTATTTTATTTATTCTTGTTTCCTATAAACATAATTTCATTTTTACTTTATTTTTCAATTATCTTATTTTATTTTATTTTACTCTATTGCTAAACTCATCGTCCACAATTAAAAAAAATGTGTAAATTAGTACGTAAAATTGTTGAAAGATTTGAAGTTTTGAAAAACTGAAAATAGAAGAAAGATGTTATACAAAAGAATTCGCTGTTTATTTTATTTATGTATTTTATGTATAAAGCAAAATATAATAAAATATCAAACATTTACAAAATCTTAATATTAATTTCTTAAATTTAAATAACAAATAAATACACTTTTATGTTTATATAAAAGATATTATAAAAAATTCTAAAAACTAATTTAAATAAAAGTTCTCAACAAAACTGCATCTCGCACATTATCCTTTTAAATTATTTGGATTATAAAAACAAGAGATGGCGATCAAAATCCATAAATAAAAATAGGGTGAAAATGAAACATGAATGAAATGAAGTGAATGAGATGAGAGAAATGATCTCTGAGCCACACATGAAAATGTGTAGGGTTCAGCAAAGAGTAGGGAAGTGAAGTGAGTGATGTTGGCGTTATCAGAATATCTGAAATTCTCTTCCAATCACCTAACCCATTCCCTACACTTGTCGATGTGGGACACATTATCATGCTATGCTATCTGCATATCAATTTCTATCAATAATTATAACTCAGAATTTTGGGATTCATAGTATGTGACGTCCCCAACAGACAACCTAGAAATCCACAAGTTACAGATTACAAGAAATGCAGCTAGTGTCCCCCTAAAAAACTGAAAAACCTTGTTTTTTTATGCTTCTTTTTCTTTTTGTGAAACATTTTTCAATTGGGAAGGGAGCCTCGAATTTCTCAGTGACCATGTAAGATTCCAAGCCTACATCAGTTAGCTGCTGTAGGATGCCAACAATGAAACTCCAAATTTTCCTCCCAAGCTGTGATTCTCTTTCTGACTTTTCCTTCAACTCCACCTCAAAACTCACCACAATCTCGCTCAAAAACAAAAGGGTCAGACCAAAGTTAAATGTTTCATCTTCTTCATTCTGGTTACTGCAAAGAAACAAAAACTGATATTTTATCTGCAATTTATATTCTGTAAATCTAAACCAAATAGTTTAAAGACAAAAGCTACAAATACCCCCTCTTTTTTCACTTAATGCAAATCACAATAAAAAAATTCAGTTAATATTTATTTTAAGTAATTAAAACATTTACTATCTATATATATATATATATAAGATATATCTGGTTAAATATAAAGAGCTGTTAATTAAATTATATTATATCAGTTAACGAATAAATCAGTTTCTCCAAGTAATGCTGGTGTGTAAAGAAAACAGAAGGCATGCCCAAATGGTGTTTAGATTAAGAGTGAAGCAAAATAATGAGAAGACATTAAAAGAGGAAGCAAAGACGATATTCAATGGAATGAATGATTGGGATGGAGTGCAAAAAAGGAGAGTACTCCTTCCCTTATCAACAAGCAAAGTAAAAAGGCTCATATATTCTACTACTGAAATACTATATAATACTACTTTCCAAGTTCCCAGAATGATGCCAAATTTTGCTCTTGCGTCTGCACAGTTACTTATATAGTTGTATATTACTTCATATTTCTATAGTTTTCACACTCTTTACTTCATATAAAATAATAAATTAAATGGGTTCTTATTCTTGATATAAAGGTTCATGGTTGAAGATAATCCTTATTAAGCACATGTGTGCTTATCAATGTTTGTGGGGCTAAGAAAGTAAACAGTAAAAAAAGAAGGTTTTTATAATAAAAAAAACGTGTTAATGAAATGTAGGGACATATAGTTGTTTGCAGAATTTATTTTGTCAATTTTTTTAAGAATAAAATATGATTGTTTATTTAAAAGTTTACAAAATTCAGTTTCAGTCATTTTAAAGTTTGTATTTTGTTTTTAATCTTTCTAATTTAAAATACATCACTTTTAATTCGTAAAGTAGTTTAGATATTGCTTATAAAATAAAATACTTAAAAAAATACGAATGACAATAATTAAAGTAAAAAAAAATATGTGTAATTAAACTTTCCAATTCGGAAATTCTTCAACTTTTATTCTAAAAGTGATTCAAATATATAAATAACTCCTTATAGAAAGATGAAAAAGTAGATTAGACAATGTTAAACATTATTATACATGAAAAATACTTTTGAAAAACTGAAAATCTTAAACAGATATATAAATATAAAATGATGTGTGATTATTGAAAGGAAGAAGCTCTTGAGTGAATCCACTATTCCAAACTCATTAATTTAAATAAGATTAGGGAGATTTAAATGTGAATAAAGTGGTTAAAGATATGCATTTAGAAGTAAAAAGTAAAAAGATTATAGATTGCATAATAATGAGATGGAAAAATAATAGAGTGGACATGTTGGGGAACAGGAATTAACAGAAAACAATGTTTAGCAATTGATCCATCAAAACCAAATGCACTCTGAAGCAGAAGCCATTATTATAGGCTCCACTAAGCTTTTCTCATTTTCCTCCTCTCAAGAAAAGAAACAAAAACAAAAGAGGCTCCAATTTCAAGAAAGAAAGGGCTAAAAAGCAACACCACACTTTCTCTGCCGTTAAAAAACAATCTATCATCGTCTCTCTCACACACTTCGATGCTGTTCTTCTGAAACTCACGTCACGCACCCAACACAACATGGATCATTTCCACCACCGCCGCCGCCACCGCCGCCGCACCTGGTGCTGCTCCTTCGCCGTCCCTCCCTCCAGCCCCGACAACCTCACCGCCTCCAAACCTCCTCCCCCTCTCAAGCCCCAACCCAACTCCAAACCCACGTGCTCCCTCCCGACCTCCCCCAAATCCCGCATCCCCGCTCGGATCGACCCTCGCCGGATCCTCTCTCCGGGAAGAGTCTCCCCCATTGACTCCGATCCCGTCGCCGCTACCTCCGCTCCCTCCCCCTCTCCGGAACCGCCGCTTCCTCGATCTCCGGCGCCGGTGGCCGGCGACAGGGATGTGAGAATGAGTCTCAGAGGGAAGAACGGCGGGTGCATGGTTCTGGAGGTGAACTCCGGGGTTCTGTGCGCGAATTCCGAAGTGTTTGCGGGGTTGATAGAGGATTACAAGAAAGGGGTTGCGTCTTCGAGTGGGAGTAACAAAATGTGTAGAATAGAGGTTCCTGAAGTTGAGAACTTGGGTGTGTTCAGAGAAACAATTGAGCTCATGTTTGAAACCCACGATTGCCTCACCAAACGACTTCTTAACATTGGCGTTTTTCGATGCATTGACGTTTTGGAGGTTCGCACTTCACTTCACTTTTCTATATACAAATAAAAGAAAACATTTTTTTATTACATTACATTCTGGGTCTCTGTTGTTTTCCTTTCGAGGACTTCTCGTGCTTGTTTGTTCTTCGGATCTTTGATTGCTTTGCTCGTATCAATCTCTTTTGTTGTTCTTATTTCAAGTAATAGTGCATAATTTTCTCAAGTAGAAAACCTGGATGAACTTTTTTTTTATCTTGTTTGCTGTTGTTTATATAACAGTAACTAGTTTCATCCTGTTTGTCCTAAGTCTTATCATTATTTTGTTCTTGCTTCGTTTGAGGAAATGGATTGTTCCCTTGGGAAAAGTTCCATGAGTCTGCATGAAATTCGAACAGAATGTTGTATTTTCTGGAAGAAGGCATAAGATGAATGAACATTTTACGTGAATTTTGGTATTGAAGAATCTTTTTTTCTTGTTCTCTTGTGTTGAGCCTGCACATCGGTGCCTCTTTAGTCTCTTACATGGTTTTTTGATTGCATTGCTAGGTTTCAGCAGGCATCATGTTCACCAAGGGTGTTTTGTCGTGTTTACAATACCTTGAAGCTGTGCCTTGGACTGAGGAAGAAGAAGAAAAATTGAGAAGCCTATTCACAAGATTTAAGTTTGATGAAGCAACAACAAGAGACATTCTAGGAAGGCTTTACTTGCACGACTCAGTAGACTGTTCTCACCAGCCAAATGTAGCTCGACAGCTTGTATGGTCTATCACAACTTGTGTGGATGCCAATGCAAGAAATGAACTAAAATCACTGATGAAGGGTCTTCTTTGCAAAAGCTCAGTGTATGAGAAGAACCACCTTGACCTCAACAAAGAGGATCTGTATTCTGTCTGCCACGCATGTTTGGACTCACTGGTAAGCCTCTTTGAGGAGGCATCAGATTCCATCCCTCCTGAAAACTTAACAAAGAAAGATAAGAATAAGCCACTGATTGAACGCATCTCAAGGCAGGTTGATAACATCAATTGGTTGTTGGAAATCTTGCTTGATGGGCAAATAGCAGAGGACTTTGTGAACATATGGGCAGATCAGCAGCAACTTGTTAAAATGCATGATAGTGCATCCCCAATGGTTAGATATGAACTAAGTCGTGTGTCAGCAATTCTCTTTATTGCCATGGCTACTAGAAAATTGCAATGCCGGTTGGAGGCACGATCAGGGCTTCTTCAGGCATGGTTCCGGCCAATGTTATTGGACTTTGGTTGGCTTCAGAGATGCAGAAGAGGGCTTGATATAAAGGTTTTGCAAGAGGCTATGGGTCAGACACTTCTTACTCTGCCTCTAAATCAACAGTACATGCTCTTCATGGAATGGTTTCGACACTTCTCAAGCCATGGCACTGAGTGTCCAAATCTAAGCAAGGCATTTCAAATTTGGTGGCGCAGGTCATTCTTAAGAGGCTCTGAAACTCATTCCATTGAGTCAAGGTAAACTGTGTTTATCAATTGATCTGTTTGTGTACTGTGTAAAGAGTTGCAACTAGGAGAGGGATTCTGGACTGTGTACATTGAATAACGTAGATAAACTTCATAGATCTTTGGAGATCATTTCATGCCTAAATAGTAGGAGAAGTTTGCTTGTTTATTGCTCCAGTGGCTCCATGCCTCCAATTTAGCTAAGGTTAATGAGTCCAATGCATTAGTGAAGTAACAAGTTGTCACTAAGTCACCACACAAAGTATTCTTGTTATGCTTCTTGGGACCAGGCCCATGTGACTTAATTTGAGTCGAAATTAATATTGTCGTATTATACTTATCACCTGCGATATTCATCTATAGGCGAGGATAATGTTTGGAGAAAATGGATAATTGTAAGTTTCTGCAATGGTGCAATTGTAGTTGAAGAAATGTCTTCTGAAATCATTCTTAGGATGTTGGAATGAAGTAGAGAAGTAAGCATTTATTTAGTTAGTTACTGTATATAAAAGGAGCGAAAAGAATCACGGAAGCATATAATTTTGGTCGAAATTAAGAGGTATATGCTTTGAGGAAAGACTAGTGTTGGTAATACGGATTTGAAACTTTGCTTTGCAGCAATATAACAGCTGAGATGTTAATTAGCTTTCACGTATTCTGTTTTCTTTTGTTCAAAAAACTAATCAAGAGGTTTCGTCAACCAAACAATTTATCTATTCCTTTCTGGATTCTTCGTTAACAGAATACGTTACCTTTTTAGGAAGCTGACAGTATCAGACCCAAATATACCAACATTTAGTTAGCCCTCACATTGGTATGACTCCAAAATTCGTGACTAAGATACAACTAAATACTGCGTACATTTACCGAAACATTATTATTTTCTCACTTATTGTTTTAACTTAATCATAATTTTTGTTTTTATTTTACAACTTTAATTTCTTCATTTTAATTATCTATCATTTTAGTCCTTAAATTCGTTTTTAAGACAATTTTTATCCTAAAATTTTAATTATATGAAACTTCGTTCAATTCTCTATTTTAAAAATATATTAAACTGGATTATATTTGGTAACTAATCTATGTAATTATTATATTTTCCTATACTCTAAAAAAATTAGTGTGATATTTTTTTTTCCTGATCTCATTGTATCATGTCCAAAGCATAAAATAACCACATATTGAAGAAAGTTATGAATAATTATCAGTCTTCGTTAAGTTTTAAGTTATAATAAACTTGAGTATTTCCTTCTATTGAGTATCCTGTTTAATTGAGTTTTTATCAATTGATTGTCATCAGCTGTATCCTGGAATGACGTGATATTTACTTTGCATCATTGTAACATTTAAGCTAGATAATTAAGAGAAGATGCATAATACAAATATACTAAAGTATTACAAAAATATATTCTTTTTATTAGGGATTTACAAATATATACATACTATAGTATTTAAAAAAATAACATTAAATCATTATCTAATCATTATCTATGCAACTTCTCATCCATCTTACTTGTTGAAGAGTATTCTTACGTGTTACTTGTTGAAGAGTATTCTTACGTGTTAAATCATATGCTTAATTATATAATCATTACATAATAGTAAATAAAACACAAACAAGACATAACACATAACACAAAAGGGTAAGTTAGATGTTTAAATGAAAGATCATAAGATTCATATAATTCTATTTCAACAAGCATAGCATTCACAATCCTCATTTAAGACTATATTGATACACTCATGTAAATACTTGACCCTAATTTCAAAATATTGTACATTGAATCAGACTCGGAGATTTGCACCTATCATACAAATTTAAATTGTTAATCCACACATTCTTAATTACTAAATCAATAATGATAAGGTTAGTTCTCCTAAGACATTTTTGAAAAGTTGTATTTAAAGCCGTAACTGCCCAGTTCAAACCTCCTTCAACTCTCATCACTTAGTAATGTTCGTGTATTTGATTCCTATTACTACTAAAGACAGGATATCTCCTTGACACAAATCCTTAGACAATGCATATCCTAACAACCGGGACACGGGTATCTCCTTTCCTGAAGATATTGTCTAGATTATCACTCAACTTCATTCATACATCAATCAATATCATAATCCTATTTTAGTTAAATATCAAACTCAATCAAGCCATAGGAATCACTTAGAACTCAATACCATTTAACATGTTATCAATCATAGGTTCAATCATTTCAATTACACTTTAAAAGAGATGTAGAACTATAAAAAGAATTGAATATCACATAATATATCACATTCTATAGGAATAAGAGTAAAACTCCAAGACAGGGTTGTGCCCAACGCAATAAAAACCCGAGGGCAACTAGGGCTAGTCACGCCCAACGTGACATAACCTGCGCTAGCATGACCAAACTCAAAAGCACCCTCTCTAGGATGCAACCAGTGCATGGACCTGCGCCTAGCACCAGTCACACCTAGAAGGACTGCTCTCGAATTACGCCCAACGCATCTGGTATACACCCGACGCATCTGCATAATTTGAGTTTCTCTCATTTTGTTTCAAAATCACACCTTACCAATCTACACATTCCTCCTATCATTCAATCATGAACAACCAAACAATTCTTCCAAATCAGGTCATCATAAACAGGGGTTCAAATCACTATCAATACTACTTAACTCTATGAAGTCTTCTCATAAATGCCTAGATAAGAGATCAATTTCATCCACTTTATTTCCTTTAACATTTTAGGTATACTTATTAGTCAAAGCACTGTCAAGTTAAACAAAACCTCAACTTATCAATTTCATCTCCAAATCACCCTATTCATGACTCAAGTTCATTCTCCATTGATCAAATTAACAATTAACTATTTTTCCTACCATGTACATATATGAATACATTACTTGATCTATAAAATTTCAAACCACAAAATTCTCATATTAATATTAAATTCAAACTAAACACATGAAATCACATCAAATTCAAAATTCAAATCAACAATCAGTTCAGACCTATAGGGAACTAGAACAATATTAATAAATCATTTCTACACATAGGTCTCTTAACATAAAGTGTTATATGAAAGTATATCAAGTATCTACAAAGGTAAACCACATAGCTCCCCTTACCTGAAAAGAGCAAAAATATTCCCAATTGGGTCCTACATCTAGAGATCACAAAGACAACTCTAACATGTACCATAGAGGTCTGATTAACAACCAAACTACACTATTAAGATACTGAGCTAATAGAGACTCACTATGAAACATCAAGCATAATGCAAATTACTACTAAAAAAGAGAAGCAAATACTCAAAACTGACTCTAAAGGAAAAGAGGGTAGAAATTGAACTTACTCAAACTAAAAATATAATCGGGGACATAAGTACCCCGTTCACTGCCACGAATCTAAAGGCGAACTTCGATCGTCAATCTGATGACAGTAAAGGCCAAAGAGTTAAAGAAGAGGCAGAGGAGATTAAGAGGGATAGTTTCTAGAGAGATGATGGTTTTTGAAAAGTGAACCTGAATAACTTGGTTTTTCAATTTATATGAATCTACTTTACATCTATTTTTTAGGACCTTACATTCTCATAACAAGAAAAAAAATTTCATTCTCAAAAATTGACTTGCAAGAAAAGAGATGAGGATAGGTTTCTCTAACAGTTTCTTCCAACTCCCAAGTAGAGTCACTAGTTATAACATCCCACAACACCTTGATCATATTGATAGTCTTGCCTCTAAGTTGTTTAATCTGCTAATCTTCAATCTGATTGGTTGAGTCTCAAAGCTTAGGTTCTCTTTGATTTGCACTTCATCCATTTCTAGAATATGATTAGGGTCATGCACATATTTCCTTATTTGAAACACATGAAAAACATTTTGCAGGTTCGCTAGTTAAGGAGGTAAAGCAATCTCATAAGCTATTGAACCTATCTTTTTCAAGATCTCATAAGGTCCAACAAACTTAGGAGATAGTTTTCTTGATTTTATAGCTCTTCCTACATCTTTGGTGGGTGTTACTCTTAGAGCACATGATCTCTAGTAGCAAACTCCAAAGATTTTCTCCTCTAATTTGCATAAGACTTTTACCTACTCTGAGAAGCCTTCATTCTTTCTTGAATCTACTTTACCTTCTTAGTAGTTTGTTGGAATAATTCTGGTCCCACCAAAATTGTCTCTCCGTCATGATACCAGCATAAAGGAATTCTACACTTCCTCCCATACAAAACTTCATAAGGTATCATTCTAATGCTTGTGCGATAACTCTTATTATATGTCAACTCGACCAAAGGTTACATCTCATGTCAAGCGCCTAGATGATCCAAAACCCAAGTTCTCAATAGATCCTCCAAAGATTGGATTGTTCTCTTCAACTGCCTATGTTTGGGGGTGGTATGTAGAAGTCATTCTCAACTTAGTACCCAAAACATCTTGTAAGTCTTCCAAAATCAAGAAGTAAATCTAAGATCCCTATCTAATACAATACTAGAAGGCACTCCATGCAGACTCGCAATCTCCTTAATATACAACTATGTCAGCTTAGTCATAGATATCCTCAAATTCACAGGTAGGAAATTAGCACTTTTTGTTAATCTATCAACTATCATCCATATTGAATCATGTCCTCTCTTTGACCTTGGAAGACAAGTAACAAAGTCCATGAAATGTTATCCCATTTCCATTCAAGAATGTCTAACTACTGCAACAACCCACCAGGCCTTTGATACTCCACCTTTGCTTTCTGACATGTCAGGCATGCAACCACATATTGAGTTATATCCCTCTTCATACTTAACCACCAAAATAATTCCTTCAAATCATGATACATCTTAGTCATACCAGGGTGTAGACTAAGGTGACTCTTATGTCTCTCTTCAAGAATCATCCTATTGAGGTCATTATCTCCTGATACACAGCCCGCCCTTGAATCTCAATATTCCATGTGCTCCCAACTCAAAATCCATCGCTTGATTTATACCCAAAAGTTCCATAATATTCCTTAGGCTTGAATCTTCCAACTGCTTTTCCTTTATTCTCCCAAGGAAATCATTAGTGATGGTTAACGTTCCACAGCTAATATGATCTTCATGGAACTCTACTCCCAAATTCAAATCTCTAAATTTTGCAATCGTTTTCTGCTGTTCAATCATCATAGCTGATACTTGCATGACTTCTTACTCAGAGCACCTCCAACAACATTGGCTTTCCCAGGATGGTACATCAATTGAAAGTTACAATCTTTCAGAAAATCCATCTATCTTCTTTGCCCTATATTTAGTTCCTTCTGGTCAAACAAATACTTCAAACTTTTGTGGTCACTGAACACCTAAAATTGGGCTTCATACAAGTAATGCCCCCAAATTTTCAAAGCAAACACCACATCTGCCAATTCTAAGTCGTGAGTAAGATAATTTTTCTCATGAACTTTGAGTTGTCTTGAGGCATATGCTAGCACTTTCCTTTCTTACATCAATAGACCACCTAACCCCTGATATGAGGCATCACATTAAAACTCAAAAGATTTACCTGTGTCAAGAATCACTAATACTCTGGTCAACCTCTTCTTCAATTCCATAAAGATTTGCTCACATCTATCAGTCCATGCAAAAAGTTTATCTTTGCAAGTCAGCTACGTCAAACGTGTCACTATCTTTGAAAAACCTTTAGTGAACCTTTAATAGTAGTCAGCTAAACCCACAAAATTTCTGATCTCAGTAACTGTCTTAGGATGTTCCCATATAAGCAATGCCTCTACTTTGGCTAGATTTACAGAGATCCCCTAAGTTGATATTACATGCCCCAAGAAGTTCACCTCCTTCAACCAAAACTTACACTTAGAGAGTTTGACATACAACTGCTTTTCCCTCGAAATCTTCAACACCAATCTCAGACGTTCTTCATGCTCTTCTTTAGTCCTTGAATAGATAAGGATGTCATATATAAAAACTACAACAAACTTATCTTGGAAAGGACAAAAGATTTTATTTATGTAATATATGAACAGAGCTACAGCATTTGTAACTCCAAAGGGCATCACAACATATTCATAATGATTGTATCGAGATCTAAAAGTTGTCTTTTGCACATCTTCCTCCTTTACCAAAATTTGTTGGTACCTCGATCTTAAATTTGTTTTTAAGAACATTAATGCTCCATTCAACTAATCTAACAAATCATCAATTCTTGGCAGAGGATACTTGTTCTTGATAGTCAACTCATTTAAATTGTCGATAGTCTACACATAATCGAGAACTCCTATCTTTCTTCTTCACCAGTGCACTAGAGCACCCCCACAGAGATACACTCAGTTGAATGAATTTGTTCTTTAACAGCTATTCAACTTGTTTCTTTAACTCTCTCAACTCTGCAAGGGTCATCCTGTAAGGTGACATCGAGACTGGTCTTGCTTCAGGCATTAGATCAATAAAGAATTTTACTTCTCTTTTGGAGGTAATCCAGGTATCTCCTCTGGAAACACATCCATAAACTCATTTACCACCTGTACACACTTCATTTTTACTTCATTTTCAACTGTGATTTGAGTTAGAATGACAAAGCACTCTAATCCTTCCTTCAACTCATTAAAAGCATGTTGACCGAATATCACTTCTGATTCCTTAAAATTTGGAAAAATTATCCTCTAATGACCACAATCTATGATGACATGCTCTTCAAACAATGAATTCATTCCTAAGATGACATCTAACTCTTGAAGAGGTAAACAAATCATATTGATCTTAAACCTGTGTCCCTCTACTACAACTGGACATCTAGTACAAACCGTTGTGGTTAATACTTTTCCCGAGGCAAGTGTAGATAACATAAGCTCAAACGACAACTCCTTCACTAGTAGACCCAACTCATCCACACACAAATTTGACACAAATGAGTGTGTCTCTATAGAGTCATACAACATTTTCATACATCTACCATTTATAAAAACAATTGCCTTGAATGAAGTTACCTGATCGTGAGGCTTCTTGCCCTGATAATGCAAATACTATCCCTGCAGCCTGGGGCCTGAGGCCATCGCCTCTCACTAGTTGAGAACCACTCACTGAGAACGTGCTCTTCTTATTAGGACACTCTCTAGCATAATGTCCAATCTTCTGGCAATTATAACACTTGAGACCTCTAGTTTGTGGTTAAGGATACTAAGATAGAACTCCTCTTGCTCTCTACTGTTGAGGTCTATTGTAAGGCTTGGATGCATGAGCCCTGATCTTCCCACTAGAAGATCCACCTCCATGAGTATTGACCACTCTGCTATCACCCTTCTCAAGGGTCTCCACCATCTTGGCCTTCTCTACTAAAGCAGTGAATCTTTGATGTACATAAGGAACACCGTCTTCTTCAACTCATGTCTGAGCCCTTCTTCAAATTTTCTACACCTTCAAGCCTCAGAGGCAGCTTGAGTGTAGAATCGAGCAAGATACTCAAGCTTTGCAACATATCTATACAATAACATGTCTCCTTGCTCTAGTATAAGAAACTCGACTTCTTTTGCAAACTTGGCGTTGTCAAGAAAGTACTTCTCCAGAAATCTTACTCTAAAATTCTCTCAATCCAATACTTCACCTCTCACTTCCATCATCTGTTGAGTTCTCATCCACCAGAACTCCATCCCCCAAACAACAAGTAGCAAATATTATCTTCTTCTCCTCAGGACAAGATGTAGCTCTTAAGATCTTCTCCAGCTCTCTGATCCTCTGATATGCCTGGTCAAGGGTAACACTCCCATTAAATTTAGAAGGGTTATGCTTCAAGAACTCAGCCAATCCCATCTGTTCGTGAGAATGACTGGCAGAAGGAGTGTTTACAACAAACCTTGCAGCTTCCCAGTGATGCATTGCTAATTGATGATTCTGAGCTATTGTTATATTTTGTTGTTGGATAACACTAGCCATAATCTTTATGGCTCTAACTATCTGACTCATCTTAGAGGAAGATGGAGGAGGAGTAGGAGGTCTAGGAGCCATACTATAAGACATAAAAGAAAGATCTAAGATCAATTTTTATATCTCAAAATAACTACAAAAACTTGTTATCAAAATAACAAACTCTCACACACAAGAAAACCTAAAACCCCCAAGTCACCTAAGTTTTGACTTACTCTGATACCATAAATGTAACATCCAGGAATATTAAGCTAAATAATTAAGAGAACATGCATAATATAAATATATTAAAGTATTACAAAACATATCCTTTTTCTTAGGATTTAAATATATATATATATATATATATATATATATATATATATATATATAT
>Ga0209489_105881_pt1 | contig 20569 bp, 9 predicted proteins | sample SiratrowhiteBW_FD_187527 | JGI IMG/M metagenome (GOLD analysis project Ga0209489, IMG submission 187527) | Root nodule microbial communities of legume samples collected from California, USA - Siratro white BW (SPAdes) (version 2) | ecosystem: Host-associated > Plants > Roots > Nodule | place: USA...
ATTATTCTCATCTCTGTTAGCTTTTCTCGTATTACATAAATATTGCAATTTTGTTTTAAATTCTATACAAACATCTTTTTTTTGTTTTTAAAAATTACACGGTCACTTTACATTAGACGTGCATCCTCTTAAATTTTAAAAGCATTATACTTACATTCTCACAAGGCAGATCGCATAAAAAAAATATAAAATGCTAAGTGTAATTTAAGAAAATACAGGAAAGAGTAATAGTATTTAATCTTAATTTTACAAGTTCAGTTTTCCAAGTCTTTAAACTGTATTCTCAATTACCATCAATGTGTCTTTTTCATAACCCTTAGCTTATGAGAGTAGGTTCTGGAATCAGGCCATAAAAATGAAGTGACCCAAACTTCAATCCTTGTGAAAACAATGGTCTAAATACGTTGTTGGATTCTTATGAAACCATCAACTCCAAACCATCACCCCAAAGATGTTGAACCAAGTGCCTTGCTCTTTCACCAAGTCCTATAAGTATCACACCAAAACTTTAACCTTTCCCCTCACACAAAGTTACTTCGATTCCTTCATTGTTTCACAAATTCTTGCTTCGTTCTTTGGAGATGGCCAAAGGAAATTCTCCTCTCGTGAGATCTAGCTTGGCTTCCCTAGATCAAAAATTGGCCTTCGCCAAGCGATGTTCTGATGGTACTTGTAAACCTTTCATGTCTTTTTTTACTACATTTATAAAAATTTCAAGAAAAGAAAAAAGAACCATAAATTAAAAATAACTCAAACAAAAACTAATTTATAGAAGTTCTCTCATACAATTTTTGTATTAATTTTTACATAGATTGGTTTTAAGTTATAAAAAGAATCAATATATAATCGTTAGTGAACAACTTATGTAACAACTTTACTTTATACTTTTGTATGTACTTACTATGGTCACTGGGCAAACCCGTTGGTTTCTCCTTTACACACAGATGACATTGCACTGACCTTTGTCAGACATCCTTAGCATTGGTGAGAGGGGACCAAACTCGTGGTCCCATATTTCTCAAAATTCTACTGTAAAATAAATTCTCCCATGTCCATACTTTTTCTCTTTATTCATTGATTTATACTTTGGATGTTTCTGATAATTATTGAGCAGATCAGGAGTCTGAAAATTGTGATCATAATGAAAAATTTTACTAATTTCCCAATATGTGATAATTTTACTAATGACTAGTGGATTTGGACTTAACCTTTTCTCATTTGTCTGTAAACAGAGGGTGTGTTGGCCGGAGCAAAGGCAGCAGTTGTTGCCTGTGTTGCCTCTGCCATTCCAACCGTAAGTATTCCTCTAATATTTCTTTCCTTTTTACTCATAATTTAAGTTTTAAATATATTATAAATTTAAATATTTTAAATTATATTTTATCAAAATAATTGTGGAGTATTTAAAATATGGTTGGTGTGCAGCTAGCTAGTGTGAGGATGCTGCCTTGGGCAAGAGCCAATCTCAATCACACAGCTCAAGCTCTCATAATCTCCACAGGTTTCAAATGCCTTAACTTGTTTCAGTTTTTATGGACACATGCTTTTCTCTGCATTTAGGAATAACAAAGCATTTTCACCAAAAACTAAAAGACTGAAAACTAATTTTAACTGAAAATTATTTTCACAATTCGTAATTTTTTATTGTAGCAACAGCAGCTGCATATTTCATAGTAGCTGACAAGACAGTTTTAGCAGCTGCAAGGAGGAACTCCTTCAAGCCACCCTCCCATTCTGAAGCCTGAATTAGAGTGTGAACCCATCACGTTGCAGTTATTTATCCAAATAAACATATTTAAGTGTTCATATTTTTCTTTTCTTAGCAAGACTTTGTGTACCACACTTTCATAATATTATTCCTTTTCGTTCATTTATCGTTAAGTTTTTGATATTTTTTTTTGGATAAATGACCAATAAAATGTGCACCACTTTAATTAATATTTAATTTAGTCTTTGAATATGTAAAAAGCTCCACAATTAAGTTCAGTAGTTAAATTTTATAAGACTATTTAATCATTAAAATATCATTTTTTTTAAATTAATGACTACTTTAATATTATAGACTGGAGAAATTGCTGTATGATTTTTTTTGTCTCATATTGTAGCAATGGTCAGAATTGTAAATATAATGTTTTCATTTCCACATGTTTTTTTCTTCATACGGTAGATTTAGTTTCGAACCATATCTTGTACATTAGATATATTAATTAGTATTAAATAATAACAATGTATCTTGGTTTTTTAATAAAAAATAATTGATTTTTCAAAGAATTTTATCATATTTTTTAAATAAATAAAAATTTAACTTTGGCTCAGTAACGACTTTTAAAAAAATTCAGTTTGAATAACTTTTGAGAAGTTTCTCAAATTAGAACTAGATGTAACTTATATAAAAATAATATAAACTGTTGTCTTGCTACTATTTATTAGATAATATATTTTTATGAAAAAATGTTTCAAATTCTTTTCAATCTTCTTTTTACAGTTAATTTGTATCTTTAGTTAATTTTAAATTTATGATTGTAGCTTTAATACCAATTATTAAGTAAAAATAATTAGAATCTAAGTATAAGTTATAGTTTTTTCCGTAATAATAAATAATTGATCCAATATATATTATAATTTTCTCACTTCTTATTCTCATAAAATTTCATACTACTCCTAGAAAAACACAATTCTATGTTTTACATATATAGAATGTCACAGATATTAATACACCTAAAAGTAAACAAATTATCAATTTGATATAACTTAGCAAATAAAACACACTTCCACCATGCATGTCAATTTGTTTTTTTATATAAACTAGTAATAGTTTAAACAAGTCAATTGAAAAAAAAAATTATACAGATCTTTTTATTTAGGTTAGCAATGTACAAAGATTTTAAATTTAAACACATTAAACATAACTTTAAATTTTAAAAAGTATTAAATAAATAACTAAAATTAAGTTTACCGACAAAGATTTTATAGGTATTTTAAAGATAGCACCTGATCTTTATACATTTTTTTAACAATTATACAGTTATTTTCCTAGCATAAAACCAACACTATGCTTATGCGATGGTCCACGTATAGTATTTTGGGAGAGACACCTATTAAGTAGTTTCAACTTTTCCACATTCTCTATATTGTCTTTATTGATCAATAATAAATCAGTAATGTTTTTCTCCATTCATTTGACAAATAACTTTTACAATTATAAAAACTAAATAACTAAATATTTCATATATTTTCACTTTTGGCAATCACTAATGTTTTTATATTGTTTTCAAATATCATTCTGTGAAAAAAAAAAAAAAGTATTTGGTAAAACGTATTTTAACCTTTTGGCAGTGGCTGACGTTATTAGCTCCCATTTAAAGAAATTGGAATATTGAAGATGCAAAAGCAACGGCTAATGTGTAGATCAAATTAGCTTCATAGCATCTTGATTCTCAAAAGTAATAATAAAATTGAAAGTAATGCCCTCTGGAAATAATGAAACAAATTTATGAGATAATTATGTACATAATCATTGAATCTATCGAGATAATTATATTTAACTTTTTTATCATATTTAATTTTAATCCCGCTACAACTAGTTTGGTGTTATCAATTTATTTAAACAATGAATGATTAACAAAATAAATATGTTATAGTTAATTATCCCGTCCAACTTATCAATCGTTAAGGTTGGTATTTCACAATAAAAACTAAAAGTAATAAAAGTTCAATAACTTTAAACAATAAAACTTTATATCAAATAATGAAAAAAAAAATACTGAAATAAAAATATAAGTCAAACTAAATTTAAAAAAGTTAAATTAACATTTTAGTAGAAATACATATTTCTCTGTAAATAAGATAAGCTGGTAATAAATATTGAAATATTTCATTTTAATATTATAAGAAAAAAAACACAAATTATAGTAGTACAACAATTTAATTCGATTAGTTTTGTTTGAAAATGAATGCTTAATATATATGATTAATTTAATTTAATAATTTTTCATCTTTACTTAGTATATAAAAGTTTAATGTTAATATATAATTGAAGAAAGTATTTTATATTTTATTTATTTTTTATAAATTTAGAACTTCTTAATAGCTTTTTTAAAATTAGTTATATATTAACGTTAATTTTTTAAAATAAAATTATATAATAATTATTAAAGACTGTGTATTTAATTAGTTCGTATGTAAATAAGTTAATTGAGCTCAAATAAAAGTAAAATTTAATTTTTTATATTAAAATTATAATTTTTTTAATACTTGTTAAATTCGATTACTTATTCAAAAATTTATATGATGGTAGTGATATTTTATTATATATTGAAAAAGAGTATATATATAAGAGTGAGATTTTTTTTCATGAAAAAAGATATAGTATTGTGGTTTTGTTGAAAAATATAAAATGAAGTAGCAAGTTATTTAATTATTGTGGGAGAAATATTCATGCTGTCTGTTGAACATTGGTGATTAGGATTCTTCCTTATCGAACCTAGCTAGGCAAAGGTCAACATGAACAACCAATTCATATTTGATGGCACTATGGATTTGACTATTCTTCCATGCCACCCACTCATGGACCACCACACATCCTCATACATGCATACAATGCTCTTTCTTCCTTTCCTTCACCTGATCTCATACTTTCATTTCTCAATCTTAATCTCCAAATTTACTCAAACTACTTTATAATATTTTGAATGAAGATATAAAAGACTCACAAGAATAATGTCTTGTACAAGGAAACAAAATAATATATATACCAACAAATAACTTCGTAAGACTCGCTCCTAGTTTTATCAAATATAACAAATTTAAGAAAAATATATGAGAAAAGAGTTATTAAAACTTCAACAACCTTTTTTAAAGAAAAATAGAAAAAGTTAAAATATATTCATGTTGTCAACTCAATTAGAAATGACAAAAAAAACATCGATCCATTTTAATTTGGTTTGTTGTTGGGCGGTCAAACATTGGTTTGGATGGACTCATTCTGTATAGTAAAACATGTTAAAAATATGCACTTGCTTTACTAAAGAACCGGTTGGCTATTCGTAATTTTTTTTACTTTTTTTAAATCTTCACCTTAAAAACTAGTTTTATAAAATTTAATTAAACCTAAAGCTCAATTCTTGATATCATATAAAGATATGAAATAGTAACATTTGATAAAGATAACTTCAATTTTGTTTCTTTATCTAAGTTTGTAATATTCTACTTAAGACTGCAAAATCATATTATCATATCATTTCCTTTAAACATAGAAACTTAATTGTAATATATATATATATATATATATATACGTGAATTCATACAAAAATATAGATAGAAAGATACAAATTTGATATATTTTGTTACCATTTTTGAAAAATAGAGGTTTTGGCATTTTTTATATTTAGTATGAAAATGGATTATGAGGTTGATCTGTCCATTCAGAACGGCGTCTGGTCGCCGCGATCCTTATTCTAAAACATATTAATACTTTGGTAATACAATAAAGAAAGAGAGAAATATTAGTGAAGATGTGGCAGTGCGTGAGGAACCATAACGAGAATCATATATCCTGAGGCCTATAAATTGAGTTCATGTTACCCTCAATTAGGATTGATGTTAGTTGTTGGATATATGAATCTAGGAATGGCATTTCTATTATTGGCATAAAGTATTTCAAGCAATGTTCATAATGGATGTGCATGAAATACGAATCAATTCTCCATGATGTTTCTCACACTCTGCCATGCATAAGCCTACCCAGTGAAGGTTTATTTGTAAGGTGCATATTAGTTAAAACCAATCAATGTTTTCTTAGTTTTGCATCAAATGGAGAAAACATGCATATATTTAATTTTTGAAGTATCTTTCATTAATAAAATTATGGCAAAATTACAAATTTTATTTATGATAATTAATCTAGATACCACATCAACTAAATATAAAATATGTAAATTTCATATTACAAATCAATTTTTCTAAAATTGAGTTAAATTTAAAGTTTAAAATTTTTATTTATTAAAATAATATTAAAATCTATTATAACTAAATTTCATAAAATTATCATTTTATAGGTTATTGGACTATCATTAATTTATAATATATAAATAGAGATAAATAAATAGATTTTAATTATAATGTTAGATTAATTTGTAAAATATCTAACGATATTATTTTAATATTATTTAGATGAGCAATTGGATTCGGTAGCAGTGTCACATATAACAGCTTCCCCTCATAAAGCCTCACCTCCATGGATATGTTCTGCAATAATGCATTGGAATCATGTAAAGAAGGGTATTGTAAGGAAAAAATATACAAAGGAAAGTGTGGACATATGCATTGTAGTTTCTTCCAGTTTCAACTGCTGTTAGTGTAGTAATTCATTTTGAATATTTTAACACAAAATTTTAACTATTATAACATTTTTATCTGACTCCATTAATGTTATTTCTCATAAAAGATGTTTAGGATATATTAAAATTTGACCTACAGTCTGAAGCCTGCTTCCCTCCTCTCTATCGTGCAAATTTAATCCACAAGAAACATAGAAATAGAGAGCAATATTATATATATATACCTGCTCAATATAATATATTATTAGTGAATTTAATATTTGTCTCACTAAATAAAAGAGGAATCATGTTATTTTCTAGGATCTACATTAATAGAGACTACATGTATATAACTAAAAAAGTTACTTTGATCGCGAAAGAAAACTGATATTGAATGGTCCATATATGAAGGGTTGATCAGTTCAATTGGTTTTAAGTGAATTTGAAGAGTGAAGTTACGTGTATATGTAATTAAATTGATTTCAACATTCATTTTCTTATCTATATTCTGCTATTTTTCTTATTTATTTATCTTTACTTATTTTTTATTTCTCTTCAACTAAATATATTTTAAATTTTACCGACATAATTTAGATATTCTCGCTCCATTGTTTAAGTGGGAAATTACATTATTTTAGTAATTTTTCATCTATTTTTATTTATTTATTTTATTCCATCAAGCTTATTCCTTTCATCATTTACCAAGCAGAATAATTCTCTTATCCTACTGAGTTATAAGTATGTCAGAACTTTTATTAGTGTCATTGAGTACTTTGTTGTAATACTAATTGCAATCTAATTCCATTGAAATTATCTATATATTATAAATTTCTCTTGAACTTGTATTCTAATAAAATTACATAATTGGTTTAACTTCTTTCTTATTGTAATCACTTATTTTTTATATTTTTTTAAGAGAATAAATAATCTAAAGTTGCAGCAAACATACAATTAATACGTTTATATTGGATAATTTCAACACAAACTGCACTAAGCTTACTTATTTCCACCCTTTCAATACAAAGGGCCTATAATATAGCTTATCTAATTCCCATTAGAATTTTTATAATTTATAAATAATTTAAATATATTATATTTGTATTCTATTTAACCATTTATCCAAAGTCGGTTTGAAAATTAAATTTATGTTCTGACTTTGACAGTGATTTATGGAGATGTTACTTAAAGTCGGTCTGAGAAACTAACCCAAATTCAAACCTTGACAAAACTTAAAAACAATACAGTTCTAAGTGTTAATCCAAATAATTAACAAAAATCACGTGTTAATGGAAACAATAATTATGGATCTTAAAAGACCAGGATCAAATCCAACATTATCCTTATAAATAAAAGAAATATCCCACACAATTATGACTATATCCCTATATCCATTTATGTCTATCTTTTCTGACTTGAACATTTCTACTTAATCTAAATTTAATGAGAAGAATCCCAACTTATAAAGTTAATCTCATGTCTATTTATTCACCTCAACCTACTTGTTCATTTCAATCTATTATTTTTAACAGAAAGAGAATTCTTTCTATATGAATTCTTTATAAAATTAGCATCTAAGAATTTTCTATTTAAAATGTTAAACTTTTACAAGGATAGTTCTTTGATATCTAGATTAGTAGAGAACTGATAAATCATGTCCCTACCCAAAGTATCTTATCATAGGCTATTATATATATAGCCCTTCATCCAAGCACTGGACTCACCATCTGTATCACAAGCTGCTATTAAACTACCTCTCTAAGAACAACAAACATCTGTCTGCCTCATACTTCTATAATCGTTTTACTCTCCCACAAGGTAAACTTCTTCTACCTGCATTTATAATTCATACCACAAATAGTTTATCAATATATACATGCATATCATACGCAAATTTGTTCTATTCATAAATTAGACTTGCACGTTTCAATCTAAGGTTTTAAATTGTAGACCCCATTACATATACAGCCACAACATCAGCTATGATCCTATATCTTAAGACCACAGCTCCCTATCCAAACAATACTTTCACAGATTTCTTTGCATGTTTTTCAACAAAACATTGGAGAAAAACTAATAATAAATTGTCAAATACACCCTCTGGAACAAATGTTCCATTATTAGTAAAATTTATTAAAAATCGTGATATATGGTTTCACTTCTTATTTAGTAATTTGAGTTACAATAGCTAATATAACATAACTATGTATGAAAAGGAATATGTTGTTCAGTATTTCTTGTTAGCACACCACATGCACATGAAGTTGTGGTATGTCTCTTTTCTGACTTCAATAAGAAATTATCAAAACTAACAATACATAAATAGATTAAACAGGAACCATGAGCTGGTCTGGAGGAGATTGGATGTGTGGTGCTTGCCAGCACATAAATTTCAAGAAGAGGGATTCATGCCAAAGTTGTGCATACCCCAAATTTGGAGGCCCTGACCCTACAGTTTACAGATACAACTGGACTGAAGCCTTGGCAGGGGACTGGTATTGCACTTCTATGAACTGTGGAGCTCACAACTATGCCAGCAGATCAAGCTGCTACATATGTGGTGCACTGAAAGATGGTTATTCTTGTAGATTTGGGGAAAACATGGATGCCTGTGGAGGATATGCTTCAGATTGCAACTATCCCCCTGGTTGGAAAACTGGTGACTGGATTTGCACTAGGTTAGTTATAGCTCAACAAACAACATGCATTTTTGTTCCAACTATATAAAAACTGAGCAGTTTAGCAATGTGAATGTTCGCTTATTTGAGATTTTACCTTGACTAGAAATAAGGTATTCTTACCTTACTATTTATATTTATAAATAGATACAAATCTTCCGTTCAAATCAGTTTTATAACATTTCATGTATAAATTTAAACTTCAATTCTTAAAACTCTTTTTATTTACTTTTCACTAAAAATACATTTCATGTATTGAATGCTCCTTTCTTCCATTCAGAGATATAGAGTTATTCTTTGCCTTGCATATATGATATGACACATACATACAATGACCACTTTAGTAGATAAACACTGAAAAAAGGACAGTATGGACCATGAGCCCATAACAATAGTTGAGGAAGAATAATACAAATGGTGGTCATTGGTCAAAATAAAATAACTCATTTTCTTATATATTACACAAATGAAACATGAAAGAATTGATTTTTTTTTTCTTTGAGCTTTATTTTCTTTAATCCTATGTATCAGAATTGGCTGTGGAGTGCATAACTATGCCAGCAGAACAGAATGTTTCAAGTGCAAAACACCCAGAAATTTTGGTGAGAACAAGTTTAACCCTTATGAAGTTTTCTCTGTAATTGTTTGAAACTTTTCACATGTTCGTAACAATAGCACTCTACATTCGTACTTAGTTCCATGACAGGTTTATTACTTCTATTTCAGGTGATGCAGACTGAGAGAGCAAATTTCAACACCGGTTAACTTCGCATCTTTCTTCTGAAAACTTGTTTTCCCTAATGAAGGTCTAGAGTAATCATTGACAAAGGTCCTTTGATAGAGTGAAGGCCAAGCTTTTGAAAGGGTTTCCTTTCGTTGTTGTTTACTGCTAGATGTTTTGACAAGAAAATTATAAAATCCATATATATTTTCCTTGAATATCTTGTTTTGGTTTTATTTCTAACCATGATGAGATAACTAAGCTTTAAAATCTGTCAACAAACTGGGACCTTCCATTATCCCTTGTTTGCTTACCCTACTGCGCATGAATATTTGCGTGTATATTGTCACAAAGGCAATGTGAGAGATTGAGGAAAGTTGAGGAGGAATGTGTGCTGGTAGGGAACAGTTTGTGAGAAAGTGCTTCAGGTTGTCTAAAGAAGATTTAAACATTCAAAATGAACATTTTAGCAGCTTAAAATTATTTTACAATTAAATATGTATGAATTAATTGTTACTAGTTAATTTGATAGCTTATTGTAGTGGATACACACTTTTTGATAACATGTTGAATGGATAATCCGTGTAGTGAAGAATTTGTGTTCAATTTCAAACATATGTTAAAACTCGCTAATAATAATCACAATATGGCAAATAATATTAAGAACTTCAGGTAGAAAAAAATTATACCAAATTAGTTTAATTTAAATAATAGGTTCAAACTATATATATATATATATATTATTCTATATAAGTTCTCTTTGGAATTCTTCATTAATTCCTGATATTTAAAGAAATGTCACTCAATTAGTAAGGGTTAAATAAAATTTACTTTAAAACATATTAGGAAAACTTTTCCCCAGATATCTATTAAAAATTATAAAAGTTATATGAAAGTTTTTCATAAACTTTTTGTAAGGAGATAGTCAACATATAATACTCGAGTAATAGAAATAATTCAAAATTTATATTAATCAACTTAAACTGTCTTAATCTCAATTTTTTCAAGCTAAATAATAATAAGTTTCATTATTTAAGATATACAAATTACAAATATCATCAATATTATTTTTAACTTACAAACGAGCCTATAAAGTTGTTTCTAATTTTCTAATTATACAATATTTTTACAAGAAAAACACATAAAACTTTTTTAGGATGTTAATTATACTTTTCTAAGTTTAGCACTGAATACATAATGCATCTCCAAACAAAGTACACAAAGTCTCTCTAGTCTATATTATACAAGATTCGCACTCTTTGTAATGAATATGAAATATATGTTTATATTGCTCTTAAAGAATAACTTCACTTATAAGTGAAGAGTTTACAATTAGATTACTCTATCTAACTTGTTTATCTAACTTGTCTAAAAAAAGAAACTATTGTTCTTGCAGTTAAGACTTCTAGCACTTTATCACTGATTGTTGTAATGTTGATGACATCACTGAAGACTTATTTTATTCTTCTCTTTTGTTAGTGTTATTACAAGTTGGTGTTTTCTTGAAATAGGTGTCCAAGAATATTGTTAAAGGGGTGCTCATTTAGATTTATTACTTGTTAAAACTTTTCTTAAATAATCGTGACCTTCTTTTACCATCCTCTTACTTATTGTACTTAAGGTGACTAGAACACACTCCTTTATCTTTGTAAATGACTTTATGCTATTAACAAAACAATAATAGCTTTCACATATTTTTAGTTGGTACTTGTGTCAATATCTTCATAAAATAATCACTATGAGTCAATTATAATAACTTAGATTATATAACATTCTAAGGTTGTCTATTCCATTTTGCTTGAGTTGTCTCACAATTGATGATAACATAGGAGGCGTCTATTGATCAATGTTACATCAAGGTCATATGATTAAGGTTCTCATGAGAGAGTCTTTATTCTTCATAGTTTGTTGTCTAAAGCAACATTGAGCTAGAGAAATTCTTAAGCATATTCTCTTCATTTTTTTCTTGATTAAATAAGTGTTTACTTAAAAATACAATAAGTATATTTCATCTAACAAACACTTTGAACATCTCATAGTATATTTCAAACTTTAATAATGTTCATTCTATGGTTGCAAGGTTTACATGCTTCTTCATTCTGTAAAGAAGAGTATGTTGAAAGTTGTTTCATGTAAGTAACTATTCTGAAAAAAAAAAGGTGGATATCAATGGTGGGAAGTCAGTTAGTTGTGTCAAGCATTGCGTTTTGCTCAAAAGATAACGAGAAGCCAAGTGTCTTGACCTATGAAAGTTTATCATGCCCATAGGTTTTGTCAAATAAGCCACATGCATTAAATGCTCAGTCAAGATATAATTGTACTTTAACAACAAACTGTAAAATATCATTTTATTAACATCAGGTCTTGAGAAAAACAAGCTTATATACAGACAAATGCAAGCGTTTTTTGTTTATATGCTTCATCTGATCAAACAGATGCAGATGTGCTTGCTTCATATGATCGAAAAAATGCAAGTGTTTTGTTTATACACTTCGTTAAATAAGCTTTTACTTGGACAAACAAAGCTGATATGTTATCTAAGCATTCATAATACACATAAAAGACTTATAAATACTTATTTTATATGTGCAAGGAATCTTAATCCATTTGTTTCTTTCAAGAGGATCTTGCATTGAAGTTTTCACATCAAAATCTCTTAAAAAATGTGCTTAAATTTGTTCCACGTAAGCAACTTTTATAAAAAAATAAAATTAAAGTCTTGTGAAGTCAATATTAGGTCTTATGCTTTTGCCAAAAGAGAAAGAAGTTACCTTCCTAAGCTTGATAAGTGATGTCGTGTATCAAAGGCGTTGTTTAAAGAAGTCATACACATTTAATGTTATATGGAGAGCATTTAATGTTTCTACGTGCTTGAACATGGTCAAATGCAAGATGAAAGACTTATAAACAACTCTAAAGGGATTTGCAATGACTTATGAAGAAGAAAGGTTGATGAAACTCTTGCAACAAGATTGTGAACAAGCTCTTGTAATCTTAAGCAATCCTTAACCTTCTTTTCTATGATGAAGAATATTCTTTGCGTTTATAACAAACTAGAAAAGTGTGTTAAAACTTGTGTTCATCTTAGGACAATATTATCTTTTAGTGAGAAAACCTTGTGATTGTTTAGATCACAAATCTTTGGTGATCAAATTATTTTAGCTAAAAGTGGTTGGATCCAAACAATACTTTGTGCTTAGCCAAAAATGATTGTGTCCAAAGAATACTTGTAATTTAGCCAAAAGTTTAATGAGTTTGTCAAAACAATACTTGCTTTTATATCTATGAGTGGTAGTGTCTAAATAATACTTGTAGTTTAGCTAGAAGTGATTTGAGTTCAAATAATATTTGCTTTGTATGTTTCGTCTTTAGTTTGCATTAATGAAACCTTGATTGTTGATTAAAAACTAAATGTAATTGAGTTTGTCAAATGAACCAATATCAAATAACCTTGAGTAAATATCTTCAATCTCTTGTCCTATCATATTGCATGTTATTTATCTAAATCTAATCAAAGAAAGAGAACTTTGCAAACATTAGTTTTTAAAATTTTTTTCCCGTGTGTCTGTCATGTTGAAGTTGTATTTGGTGAGCTTTGCCAAACACATATCTTAAGAAAAATAGTTTTGTCTAGCTTAAGCTTCGCTTGTTCAAGTCCATCAAATGTTGTTTTACGAAAAAATTTCAAAATATGAAAATCATAATTCAACCATCTCTTCTTATGCATTTGATATTTTTCACATATATTCATGAGATCAATTAACTCATTAATAAGGTAATTAGGCAACATGAACTTAACTATCTCTGCATGTTACTTTTAAACACATGTGAAGGTTATAATTACCTTGACATGTTATTTTCAATCACATGTGATGATTATAATTTCCTTCACTTGTTGCCATCAAGGTAGTGAACATCCAAGAACTTTAAAAGGCACTTGAATGTTATGTTTTCATTTTATTTCCTTTTGTAAAGACTATCCAAACTCCACTTTATAAATGGAAGTCCTTTTTAAGGTTGCATGTTCTATCCATCTTGTTATCTTTAATCTATTTTGTAATTTCTTTTGCAAATTGTTTTTCTTTATGCCTTGTTTTCTTCATCGTTGTAAGCATTCCAATAATTTTAAGATAACATTGTTAGGGCCAATCACCTCATCCAAATAACATTGTCATGATTTTGTTCTTGAAAGGTGCATTGGAGGATTAAGGGAGGAAAATATATTTAAATTGTCATTACCTTCGACTCTTAAGTGCAGTCGAGGTTATGAGAATGAGAGTTCGTCTTTAAAACTACTTTTATATTTTCACAGACATGCTAATGTTTCAATCTCACGTCCGTTGAGATAACATTTTCAGGATCAATCACCGCATCCGTACTATTATCCACTTTCAAGCTTAGAGTTCCATGATGGTTTTGTCATTAAAAGACATCTTGAAAAGTTAAGGAATGAAGGTGTATTTAAATTGTCAGTAATATAAGACTATTGAACTTGTTTCAAAAAAAAAAAATTATTGCTGTCAATTTGGTCATGGAGCTCCAAATCATCAAGCCATTGCTACGACCACCTTATCTTATTCTTAAAGAACCATCCAAACACCCCTTTTAAGTCTTCCAACTCCCAACATCATATACTCCATCTACAAATGGTGAATGTTGCTTTTCAACATTAATGAGCAAAGGTACAAACAAAACTCTTAAAATTTGAACAACGTCAAAACACAAGGATCGACACTGCAACATTTGCAAAGGATCGACACTGCAACATTTGCAATAGCTACATAATTGCAAACATCTATGACAAAATTTTTGAAAGAACTAACCTAATCTCAAGTAATAGTTAATCCTATTCCTCAACCCACATGTCAACCTTAGACGGATTCTCTAATAAAATTAATGATTACAAACCCATTTTTATACTACTCTTTACTTAAAATCAAGTGTGAGTCTAAGTCCTTGAATAAAAATGAACAAGTTAAACAACATATAAAAAAGAAGACCGGAGGTTTTTTCCAATTTTCCTACACTATATTACTTTTTGACAACCCTTTAAATCTCAATTGCAAAATTAAATATCCAAATATTTTTCAAGAATAAGTCATTAAAATATTCTTCAAGACTAAGTTATTTTTGAATTTCCAAAAAACAGTTTTGTGTAATTTTTTAATTATAAAAATTATATGTATGATAAATTTATTAATTTTATTTATCTTAATAATCACAATAACTCTTAATCTTTTATTAAATGATTTAACTATTAGTTGTATATGTTTTCCATTATTTTCTTTAACCAAATTAAAAAAAAAAATGGTCTCCTTCCTTTCAATTTTTTCATGGTGTGAAAGTTGATGGTTTGAATTTTTGTTTAGCTTTTTCAATTTTTCAAACAGGGGGGTTTATAGGGTTTTAAGCTGGCATAAGACGCTCACATTCTCGGATCTTCAATCTTCAGTGAAATTCCCACTGTTTCATTTCCCGCTCAAGTGGCCCTAAGGGAACGCACCTCCCTCTCTTTCCGCGTTCTGCTTCCAGCATTAGGGTTTCACCGGCGACTGGCTAAAAAATGGTGTCTCCGAAGCAGCTCCTAGGCACCATCGAATCGGCGCTTCTCGGCGCTTCGCCTCCAACTGCGGCGCAACGCGTAGAACTCTTGCACGCTCTTCGCACTTCCCTCATCTCCTTCCAGTCACTTCTCTCCTATCCAGTACGCTATTAACTTCCATTTCTGTTTTCTTCTTTTCAATTTCAAACTAAAATCAACACTCTTTTGTTATATTTTATTTTGTTGTGTCTGTTCCTTAGCCTCCAAAGCCCTCTGATCGAAGCCAAGTTCAGTCAAAGTCCGTTAGGCTTCCTGATTCTCCTCCTATTTCACTTGACGACCAGGATGTGCACATTGTAAGCTCCCACTCTGCACTTTTTCTACATTGCTAGCATTTAACATGGTTTGTATTCGGTAATAGTCTGAGCTATGGATATAGTTTGGTTGCTTATGTTTTTTCTGTAAAGAAAATGATATCGCGTTTTACTCTAAATTAAACTTTTGATTTGACCATAAGAACTGCGAGGTGACTGAAACAGAAAGATTGTCAATTTCCTAATTTTAGTGGTGAAACTTGGATTGGGAAAACCGAATAAATGACGTTAGAGCTAGGGATCAAAGTGAAACCCCTTTTGATGATATTTCACTTTGACTACTTGCATCTATACCTATTATGTTTGAACCTTGGCTTGCACAGCCACACATGCTCGTGCTTGCATATGTATAAAATATGATGAGTGATAATGGAAATCGAACAATAGTTCGTCTTTACAGGCTTATGGTCCTGTATAATGGAAATCAAACTACATGTGAATGTGTGCATATATGAGCAGAAGACACCTCTGATGCCTTAGGGTAACTTCATGGAGATTGATTTTCATTGGTGATAGAAAGATGTAATACAAATGAAGTAGGAGTTGAATGATTGGAATCCCTTAGTGCTTTCAGTTTCTTGGGTTTTGTCTATTTTTGTTTTTCATTGTTCTTAACACTCCCCTCTTTAAGCACATGTTTGGTTCAAAATTGTTTCCTTGGAAATACTTGCTTTTTTAGTTTGCTGGATTTTGGTTAAAAATCAATTATTCCTTTAAATAAGTTGAACAAAATATGCACTAATTCTTTGACAAATCAAGACGGATTTTGATGTCTATATTGATGAGGTCAATTATAAATTGAAGGGAAGCTCTGTTCTTAGAGTCTAATATTTTGTACCAGCAACATGCAGCAATTTTTCTGATCTTATGCTCGAAGGTTCCAAGTCATTTTACTCTTTATTTTGATATCTTGAGAAATTATGTGCCATGGCGAATCATGTTAAAAGGCAATAGGTGGTGTTAAACACTTTGGGCAAATGGTGCCAAAGCAAAAACAAAGCATGCCACACGTAAGTCAAGTTTTCAAGTTGTGAGAAAAAGGAAATTAAAATATCCTGAAAAGTGATGAAATGCTTACCTCAAAATAGAAGAGCAAATCAAAAGTAAAAAATAGTGTCTAATGTTTTGTACCAGCAACATGCAGCAATTTTTCTGATCTTATGCTCGAAGATTCCAAGTCATTTTACTCTTTATGTTGATATCATGAGAAATTATGTGCCATGGCGAATCATTTTAAAAGGCAATAGGTGGTCTTAAACACTTTGAGCAAATGGTGCCAAAGCAAAAACACAGCATGCCACACGTAAGTCAAGTTTTCAAATTGTAAGAAAAAGGAAATTAAAATATCCTGAAAAGTATGAAATGTTTACCTCAAAATTGAAGAGCAAATCAAAAGTAAAAAAGTGCCTATTCGTTCAAGTCATGGCTGAGGAGTTTTGCTCGTGTGTTAGTTAGCGTGAATCGTTGAATGACTCCTAGCAGCTACTGTCTTTTAAATTTAATCATAGGGCTTTTATTCGCAAGGCTTTGCCAAATCCACTAGGCAGGTGCTAATGGGGGGAGTGCGTCTTCTATTATGAGGCAAACTGCACAAGCGCCTTGAAGGCACAAAAGTGTGTGCCACACCTAAGGGGCAGCACCTTGACTAGAAGAAGGTGCTGTACCCTTTTCTTGTCCTGCCTTAGTGCATTAGGCTAACTTCACTGGATGTATTTATAGTTATACGTATAGTTTTTCTTTATCTTTGTTGTCTGGTATGTGTTTTGCTATTTCTTTTTTCTTTTTCAGACCACGTTTTGTATATTTAATTATTGAAATTGACATTTCTTTTCTCTTTAAATTGCAAGTTGCTAGGATTCTGTTGTTAATGTGATTTTATTAATTTGATTCTTGGCACTAATATGTAATATATGTGTGAATATATCTGGTTTGGAGTCTAATTGTGGTTTCTTTTACTCTTCCATTTTCCTAACGACTGCTTATATGACAAGTAGGCGCTCAAATTGAGTGATGATCTCCATCTCAATGAAGTAGATTGTGTTCGTTTGCTTGTATCAGCTAATCAAGAGGTAGACTTCAGCTTTTCATTTGCTTTATATACATTAACAGACTTTGTGGCACAAACAGTGAATGACCATATGATTTGAATACATAAATTTTTTAATTTTACTGTTACTTGATTCATGATTGTTTGTTCTTGATTTTAAATTGTAGTTATAATTTTCTTAAAATTAAGAATTGACTGGAAATATTGAAGGCGGTTTAGTTCAGAGATGGGTTAGTTTTAGTTGTGGTTATTTAGTTCATTTATTTTTCTAGTTTTTATGTTGGAGTGAGAGACCATGATCCCATGAATGATATTGTCAATACATGTGCATCTTTTATATTTAATTATTTGCTTTGGTTTTATCTGTAGTGGGGCTTAATGGGAAGGGAACCACTGGAAATTTTACGCCTTGCAGCAGGACTCTGGTATACAGAGAGAAGAGATTTGATAACATCCCTCCATTTTCTCTTAAGGGTATTTCTTTTTGTTCAAGGAATCATTCAAGTTCATTCGGCCATTATTCAGTTCTTTTGTTTCTAGTTAATAGCTTTGTTTTGTTTTTTTGACAGGCTGTGGTGCTAGATCAGGGACTGCAAGATGATATATTGGTAGACATTCAGAAGTATCTAGAGGATCTTATCAGTTCTGGACTTAGACAGCGGTTAATTTCTCTTATCAAGGTTTGATTTGTAATGACTTATTAATATTATATTGTTCTGTAACTTCAAGATTATATTCCAATTAGGGGCAAAGTCTCTTAGAAAGTGGGTATTGTTTATTGCCAATTTCAAGAGTGGCAAGCTATTATATGTTCTTTCATATAGTGGCTGTAACATACTTTTCCTTGAGTTGTGGCTTACATCGATTAAACTATTTAAAATTTGTCGTAATTGATCATAATATTTTATATTTATATATTTGTAGTAATTTGGTTTTAAAATTTCTGCATGCTTACAAACTGTCAGTTTATATTGATTACTCTGGCTCCCGTATTGGCTGGTGAATGACCTAAACATATGTTTTTGTATTGTGACTAATTGAGTTAACCTCAATGGTCCTGCTTGTATTATATGTGGCTTCATATTTCACAGTTCAAGACATTTTCTGATGCACAGGTATTTGTCAGATACACTGTTATTGATTACTATGCCTGACTGTCTCTTGAAGAAATATGATCGATAAAATATGTAACCTTATAAGCATATGATTGCCAAGTAAACGACCAATGTGGTGGTTCATTTTTTAATCTTGGCTAGAGTATCTAATATATGGTGTATGTCAATATGTAACTTTTGGATTAACCTTGAATATAAACATAGCTTTTCATAAGAATTTGCTTTCTGAATGTAGGAACTCAATAGAGAAGAACCTTCTGGTTTGGGTGGTCTTCATTGTGAGCGCTTTATTCTTGATTCAAGAGGTTCTCTTGTGGAGAGGCAGGCAGTGGTCTCTAGAGAAAGACTTATTCTTGGGCATTGTCTTGTCCTTTCGAATCTAGTTGTTCGGACAAGTATGTTTAGTAGTTTTTCTTGTCTGCTGAGGATCTACTTGGTTGTTTATTGTATTTTGTGACAGATTATGCTTCCTGAATACTTGATTAATGTCACGGATGGAAGTTCATCGACAATCTCTGTTTTCAGGTCCGAAGGATATAAAAGATATTTTTTCTGTTTTGAAAGATAATGCTTCTGAAGTTAGTGAGAGCAATGCCGTTGTCAAGCATCAGGTGCATTTCTATATTCTTGCCAAGCTAAATTTTATATATTTTGTTTTTTGGTAGAGCATTAGAGCTATGTTTTTAAATCATAATTTTTCTTAAGCATTAAAACAATCCAATCAATGTTACATTGTAAGAAGTTGTTATTCAAGCTATAAATTTCATTGGTTTTCTTCTTTTTGAGTTTTGTGCTGTATGGGTAGGTGCACCGTCTGGCATGCTGGACCTCATATTGTTCGTTAGTGTTAACTTTGTTTGTCATTTCAAAGAAGCATTTCCTTAGATGAAAGGTATAAATAGAGGCATGCTTTTGCTGTTTCTCCAATGTCCTTTACTAAAGTGATGATGAAGTTATTCAATGATTGTTATCGTCATCTCTAAATCTGTTCAATGAAACTAATGATCTGAAAATGAAGAAATTTGTCTTCTTTTACTATAATTAATGACAAATTGATGCAGAGATGGGAAAAGGAAAGAAGGTAGAGAGGATATATGTAACCGAAAGAAACTGATCCAATGTTGTTAAAACTTTTCTTAAAGATCACAGGATCATATGATACTATGATTTTCTTGCCAAATCGTGTGCATGATTTTTTGTGGGACTGTTTTCCTGTAAGATTCTTCTTAATGTGATCTTCCTCATCCAAGATCACGCAACCTGAGCGGTATTGATCGTCCTCTATGTCTTTGAAACCCATTTAACCATTGCTTGCTTTGTTTCTATCATAATATAACAGAGATTTTCTTCTCATCTTTGTCTAATACTCTTGAAACTTTTGCTTGCTTATTCTGACATAAGTAGTACTCTTGGGTTATTGTTGTCTTCTGCTGCTGCACCTTATCTTTGTTGTGGATTATGAGCACATTGTCTGTCTGTTTTGGCTCTCATTCTTTTTTTTTTTTTTTTTTTTTTTTTTTTTTTTTTTTTTTTTTTTTTTTTTTGTTTTACTTTAGTTCAGTTTATTGTGTTAATTATATAAACTTTTTCACATGTATATCTTTATGTATAATCTTATTATGATCCTTAAATTATGATCTTTCATCCTATCCTGTGTAAGATCTTTATTTTGACAACATTGATTTGAGCAACTTCAAAGTATAATAATTGAGCCAGCAGATTCCTTAACTAGGCACATACTTTTTTTTTTTTTTTTTAAAAATAAAAAAGCAACAAAT
>Ga0209489_105882_pt1 | contig 20569 bp, 7 predicted proteins | sample SiratrowhiteBW_FD_187527 | JGI IMG/M metagenome (GOLD analysis project Ga0209489, IMG submission 187527) | Root nodule microbial communities of legume samples collected from California, USA - Siratro white BW (SPAdes) (version 2) | ecosystem: Host-associated > Plants > Roots > Nodule | place: USA...
TTATTTTTTTTGTTTTTCATGTTTTTTTTTTTTTTTTTTTCTTTTTCCAGACAGTTTGCTTACATGAACAATCTATTAGATAATTTATCTTTCATCTGCTATAAAAAAAAGTTCAAACTATATTTAACCTTCTATTCTCAAGCCAACTACATCTACAAACATGAACATCTCAAATGACATTAAATATAATAAATTAACCTTATATTTTTTATAATAATATGAAAAATATAATTGAGTATTCATGAAGCATAGGCTATGAATTACAATCAGATGTAATTTGTTTGTTGTTGTTTGATGAGGATTTAAAATGTATGTGATCGTGAAATTTTATGTGTATATAACTTATTATGAATTATCATGTAGGTGTAATGATAGTAATTATGATGCTGGATGAAAAAAATGTTCCGAAACATACCTTAAAAATGTTATTAAATAATAATAATAATAATAATAATAATAATAATAATAATAAGTGGGCTACATGAATTGAGTGTTTTAGATAGAACAACAAATTAATTATGTAAACACAAAAAACTTAAAAGATGCATCTTAAAATAAAATAATAACAAAGCATAACATCATGCGATCTGTATACAGTACGTAAAAGGAAAGACTCCACCACTTCATGACAAATCTTTACAACATGTGGTTTGGCCTTGTTATTGTAGTACACAGCATACGAATAATACAGAGTCAAGCATTACATTTTTTTTATTGACTAAATTGCTACTAATTATTAAAAGATGAGTTTATAATACTTAGGAGTATAATGTTTTCATTCAGGTATATTAGGCCTCCTTTATTATGAATCTTAGCTGTAAATTTCAAAATTTGTAATTGGATGTTAGCTTCTAAAACATTGATTTTAATTTGAGGTGAATTTTAGTTTAAAAGTTTATGTTTCTTCTAGTTTTAAGAAAAATGTTTAAATCCAATAAATTTCAAGTCAAAATTGAAAATCTTTAACCTAAAAACAATTGTGTGCATTTTTTTCTTTGACAAGTTTAATATTACAAAAAAATATACATTTTTGAAAAAAATATACATTAATGTATTTTATTTTAAAATTTATTTAATTTAATATTAGTTAAACCAAAGTTAAATAAAATATATTTTTAATATTAACTTAATTTACATCGGTGTACTGCTGTCAGTAATAATCATTTCAAAAAGTATTTATCATACAACACTGTCATCTTCAATAAAAATAAATTAAAAATACAGACAAAAGGTTGTAATGGATGAAAGGAAATGAATGTTATGAGATTTACGTAGAAAAATTAGAGAGAAAAATTGTGAGTAGTGATATTTATCATAATCTAATATTTTAAATTAAAAATAATATATTATTTTTTATTTTTTATAAAGATATACAAATTCCTAACATTTGAATTAATGTAAACTTAATCAATATTAACTTAAATAAATATTAATGATATATTATATTAATATTAATCTAATTAACACTAAATTAGAAAAAATAATAAAATAAATAAAATTAGTATTAATCTAAACATACTAACTTAAAAATAAATAATATTATAACGTTAATTATGTAAATACTAATTTTATTTATTTTTAATATTTATTTTTAGTTAATCAATATTAATATGATATGAAGACATATATTTTTATCTATTAAAAAATTAAAAATAATTAGAATCAACTTAAAATTAGTTAAATTAATTTAATTAGTATCTAACGTTAAGTAGATTAGAGTGCTGGCTAAAATTATATTAATTCAATACTAACAAAAATACTTTTATTATTGAAATTGATTAAGCCAATTTTATTTTTTTTAGTAAACATCGATTTAATTAATATATATTTTTTGCATAATATAAAATTAAATTTGAAAATAATTTTCATTAATAAACTATGTAATGTTTAATCAAAAGTTAGAGTTTAAAAATTTACTAAAAAATCAAGTGAATTTTATCATGTATATTATTTAATAGATTTTTTTTTAACAGCCATGAATAAAATAAATTAAAATGTATACTATTTAATAGATAATGAATAAAAGTAGGTAGAATATGGTATGTATTCTTTCCAATATTAATTATCCCAATATAATTACATTACTTATTATAAGAAAATATATATTATAAATACTAGACGATATATCATAAATACTAGATTATATAATATATGAAAGAAATTATTTTAAAAATAACTCTAGGAATGATTTCTTATCTATCATTTTTATTTTTTAAATTTAACGATTAAAAGTAACTTATTACTAAGTTTAAAAATAAAAAAATAAATTACGATAGTAAAAAATATTTTTTAATATTATCCTTAAAGTAGTTTTATTGCTTACCATATATAAATATATTATGTAGAATAGCGTTTTGGATGTTTGAGAATGTATGTTGCCTTTTAGTCGGTTTTTTATTGAAATTAAAAAGTAATACTTAAAAGTAGCATATCCATCTTTCATTTTAAATTGTTTAACAAAATTAATTTACTAACAGAATACATTAAGGACTTCGTTTGTTTCCATGAGCAGAAAGTTTTTAAGTAAAGAAAAGCAAATAAAGTTTGAAAAAAAGACAATATTTCACGAAAAATAATAAAAACAATCTTCACAAACTTTCTTCACTTAATTAAAGAGATTTGTGAAGAAAGTTATTATTTTAATTAAAATAAAACTAATTTATAAAATAATAAATTAAAATAATTATAAAAATAAAAGGTAAAAAGTATTTTTAAATTAAAAGTAAAAAAATTATAAATTATAACTACAATAATAAAATTATAAAAATATAACTTTTATATTTAAATAATAATATATAGATAATCGATTACGTTATTCACGTAATCGATTATATACATATGAGATATATAATCGATTACGTGAAATATACATATTAATTTATTATATAATTTAATAACAAATAATATTTAAAATATTAAATATTATATAATAAATAATATTTAAAGTATTAAATATTATATAATTTTTTATAATGAAAATTTTACATATTAAAAATAGTTAATAAAAATATAAATATAATTAAAATTATTATTTAATAAAAACAAAAATAAATTATATAATAATAATTCTTTATTATTATAATTCTTTTATTATTATAAAATAATAATAAAATTTAAATTTAATATTAAAAATATTTTGAAAATTTTAATTTTATATTTTAAAAAATAATCAATTTTAATCAAATTAATATATTTAATCATAATTTAAATTTTATTTTAAAATAATTATATAATTTAATATTAGAAGGTAATTTTTTAAATATATTATTAATTATATTTTATTTTTAATTATAAGAATAAATTTATTTATATATTACAAATATTAAAATATTTATTATATGTATCACATCATTCACAAACTTTCTTCTCAAATCTTACCATCTTTCCTCTAACCAAAACAACTTAACTTTCTACACACTTTCATCTCAAATCACCTCAAATCCATTTCCTAATCCAAACACAACCTAGAAAATAATATTCATACATCATCAAAACTCTTACTACAATATAACCACTCGCTCATCATAAAATTTGTTGGTATTTACCTTACCTTTCCATAAAAAAAGTAATGAAATTAAAACATATATAATAATGATAAATAAGTCTCATTAAATATAAATATTTTGTGATATATTTTGAATTTGTCAAATCTTAATTAACATATATTTCTAGTATAATATGAGATTGGCATGAAGTATGTGCTACAAATCAATAGAAGACTTTTTCATTTTCATTAATTAAAGTCTTATTTATGTGATTATATAGTGATAAAATCTGATATCCATGTTAACATGAGTTTATATTTTTATAAATGTCACTCAAAAATGATACCTTTGTAATTCTTATAACACTAATCAAAAGATCAAATCTTTTATATATATATATATATATATATATATATATATATATATATATATATATATATATATTAATACATATATAAATATATAAGCAATTTAATTAGGATCTACTATTTATGAAAGGTCACTCGGAAAGAAAATAAATCATGTCATAAATGTTAATTATATAAAATATACAATTAATCATGTTTTTATATCACATACCATCAATAAGTATATATCACAACTAAAAAAACATTAAATATAACATAATATTTATTACTGTATCAATATATTATTTAAGCAAACTCTTCTCACTTGATCAACAATTTTTATACCAACAAGGTATTAACCACTTGAGAGAAATACAATATGAAAGTAATTACCTTGGGATTACCTTAACACTTGAATATTACAAATACTTGAATGATATAACAAATACTTGAACAATAATTACTTGCTGGGATTTATCAAATAAATTCCAAAAATACCTCCACTTAGGACACTTGAGCACTAGTAACTGAAAATTATAAATATGGAAAGTGAAAAAAATAACTAAAAGTTAATGAAAAATAAAAAAAATATGAAAAAACTTCACAATATTTTTATTTAACTGAATAATACTATTATTTTAACTGTTCCTCTAGTGTCTGAATCCTGTTAAATAAAGCTCAAATGTCTGTTTGTATTTACATTTCAATGGGAAAGGATCTCTGGATTTCTCATTTTTTTTTCTGTTTCTATGACTATTAAAAAATAAATAAAACAAATGGAAGTAAAAGAGAGTAGAAAATCGGTCTTTTCTCCATCTCAACATGCCTATACATATACATATATATATATATATATATATATATATATATATATGTAAATAAAAAATATTATGAATATCATTTTGAATTTGAAAATAACTATGTTTTTAAGTAAAATAAAATTACCAAATAATTTTACTATTATAAGGGAGGATGAAGTAATTTTCTTTTTTTAACTTTTAAGAAAACTGGATTAATTAGGATGTTTTGGAAATGGTGAAATTAACTTGAAATTACATTTTTGGCGGGAATGTGTTTTCTCATTGATTGAAAGATAAAGAAAAGAACGTTGAGCTAACAGCAGAACGGCGTACAGATAGATGTATTGATTTATGATGATGTGATGGAGCAAGGTTTTGCTCTTCTGCTTCTTCTGTACAGATGTGCATTGGTCTCCAGCACAGGGCTTCGTCTTCTCTCATTGCAATGTCATTCCCTGAAATCCTGTGTAGTAGGGTCACTCTTTGATTAATGTCTCATGTGCTGGGTGTACCTTGCCTAAGCACCAAAAATTTTATAACGCTTTGTCAAATTGCAAGTAAAATTTATTGACGCTGGGACTAATTCGGAATGTTTGTAAAGAGAAAATTGGTAGAATCCATAGGATATGTTTTATTTTGATAAGATCATGAAAATTCTTCACTGATGAGAATCAATAATTTTTTTTTTGTCATTCACTTGTGTAACCTATTTTTTTCATGTGGTTGTTGATAAGTCTTTAGCGCTTTGTTTGTATCCCTCGATTTATTGTTAATGTAGACAGATTTGGGAGATTTATTTTATTTGGATCAGAGTGTATTTGTGAGAAAAGGAATGTGAAAAAAGTGATGATAGGCTTTCAATTTATCTCCACTGTTTTAAGAAAAATCTAAACCCAAAGTCATGTATACATGCTCTAAAGACTAAAATATAGTTTTTTTTGCCATATTTATCATAAAAAAAATCAATTGACTGATCAATGATTAAATATATAATAATATAATAAAATAATAATAAATTAACAATAATAATAATAATATCTTGTAATAGGTTGACGTATATATATATATATGTTAATTTATTATATAATATAATAATAAATAATATTTAAAAATAAATATATTAAATATTAACTTTTATAATAAAAATATTATGTAACATTATTAATAAAATAAAATAATAATAATTAATAATGATATAAACATACAATAATTTAATAAAAATAAAAATACTTATCTAAAATAAAGCTAAATTATGTAATAATAATTTATTATTATTATTATTATAAAGTAATATTATTATTTAAATTTAATATAAATATTATTTTAAGAAATTCTAATCTTATAATTTCATACTTTAAAAATTAATTAACTTTATCTAATAAATTAATCATATTTTATAATAAATTAAATTTTAATCTAAAAGTAATTATGTAATTTAATATTTTTATAATTTTTTTAAAATGTTATAATTACATTAAATAAATAAATTATAATTTATTTTAAACTATTTTTAATCATAAGGATAAATTTATAATTTTATATCTTAAAAATATTAAAATATCTATTATATCTATCACATCACTCACCAACTTTAATAAACTTTTTACTAAAATCTTATCATCTTTTCCTTAATCCAAACAATCTAATTTTCCACACATTTAGGGTTCGTTGTTTCCGGACGCGGAAAGATTTTAAGCAAAGAAAAGCGAATGAAGTATGAAAAACGAGACAATATTTCACGAAAAACAATAAAAACAATCTTCGCAAACTTTTCTCCACTTAGTTAAAGAGATTTGCGATGAAAGTTATTTTTCTAATTAAAATAAAACTAATTTATAAAATAATAATAAACTAAAATAATTATAAAAATAAAATATAAAAAGTATTTTTAAATTCAAAATTATAAATAATAATTATAATAATAAAATTATAAAAATATAATTTTTATATATAAATAATAATATATATAGATAATCGATTATCTATATATATTAATTTATTATATAATTTAATAATAAATAATATTTAAAATATTAAATATTATATATTTTTTATAATGAAAATTTTACATATTAAAAATAGTTAATAAAAATATAAATATAATTAAAATTATTACTTAATAAAACAAAAATAAATTATATAATAATAGTTCTTTTATTATTATAATTCTTTTATTATTATAAAATAATAATAAAATTTAAATTTAATATTAAAAATATTTTGAAAATTTTAATTTATATTTTAAAAATAATCAATTTTAATCAAATTAATATATTTAATCATAATTTAAATTTTATTTTAAAATAATTATATAATTTAATATTATAAGGTAATTTTTATATATGTTATTAATTATATTAAATAAATAAATTATATTTTATTTTTAATTATAAGAATAAATTTAAAATTTTATATATTAAAAATATTAAAATATTTATTATATCTATCACATCATTTACAAACTTTCACAAACTTTCTTCTCAAATCTTACCATCTTTCTCCTAATCCAAACAACTCAATTTTCCATACACTTTCATCTCAAATCAACTAAAATCCACTCCCTAATCCAAACACACCCTTAATCTCAAATCAACTCAAATCCACTTCTTAATTTAAACAAAGCCTAAGAAAAAAATTACTTTTCTCACTTTTATATAAAATAAGTAATTAACTATTTTTTTCACAAACAAGTAATTAATCACTATTTCATAAATATTACGTGCTAATGAATTATATAAAAAAAATTGTTAAATCATTTAGCCAAACAATTCAATATAGTGATTGTTATTATTCTTTTATCTTATTTTAATTTAAAGAAAATATAAAGGCAATTCAAAATTAAAGGTGCACTATAAAAATTATCGTCTTCAATCTTTATAAAAATATTGATAAAAAGACTTCTTAAAAAAGAAGGAACATTCAAAAAGCAAGTTTCTAGAACAATAAATATCAAAACAATAAGTTAAGCTTCTAAATTACTTCTTAGCTTGTATTTTATATTTATGGCTAAGGTATTTCTTGACTGTAAGTTAGAAAAATATGTTTAGATTATCTTGGAAGGATTCTTGAAAATTTAAGATAGGTTCTTGATGAGTTTTTTTTAGAGTAACACAATCACAACTAGCCAAAGTTATAGCCAAAGTTAAGTGGAAGAAATTTCTCGATGTTTAGTTGTCTTTGATTTGAAATTTTGTGTTCTAAGGTTTGAGTTTGGTCTGACTAAGACTTAGAATGATTGGAAAATGATTGATAATAATTATGGATAAATTTTTTAAATTAATTTCTCATTTAAATGTAATTTTACAAACTTATTCTTATTTATAAAGTTTTGGTCATGAGCTTCCAAATATGAGATTACAATTTCAATATAAAATATTAATAAACCACCTTGCTCATATTTTAATATATAATAAATTATTCTAGAATTAGTGTCTTATAACTCACTTCAAACTAACTTTGTCACGTAAAAGATTTTCTTCTAATGTATTTTAGATATTTATGTTATTTGACTTTGACTTGTTTTTAAGATAATTCTTCAAATTATTTTTACTTTAAGATTTTATTTTTTTTATTGTGATAATTTCTCCTCTTTTTATTTAAGAAAATATATTCAAATTTGTTGAGTCTTCATTCTTCAAAAGTTTCTTATATGTGGTGGTTCTTAAAATCTATTTGATATTCCTCTCTTTTGAAGGTGAGGATTATAAGTTGGTCTTCAAAATATTTTATATTCATTTTTTAATTATAAAAAATAAACACAATTTATTAAATATTTCTTTATATACCTCTGTGATCTATTAATATTGCTAGAGGCAATTTTATTTTACTTTTTTTTTATGAAGCTAGTGACAATGATGAAGTAATGTTACAAGGAGAAGAAGCAATCAAGTGAGATTAGACAAAATTAATGGAATAAGATTTTTAACAATGATTTCTTGATCAATGGTTTTCTTTTTCTCCTTCTATAACGCCTTAACAAATTATCATTATAAAATAGCTTTTAACATCAAATAATTGAGTTGGAATATCCTTAAATACTTTCATTAATTTTTTTTACTGTTAAAAAAAAACTGCCATTATTTCCTTCTTTTAGGACTATTCTTTAGTCCACCATCATTATAAAGTTTACTTTAATTATAAAAGAGTTATCTTATCCTTTTTTAATAATGCTATGAGGTATAATCTTTATCTAAAGACATTATAAAAGATCGTTATTGCCCCAGTAAATAAAATCTTCGGTTGTGCAAAAAACTGTATCCATTCTCATAGAGCATAAAATTGAGCGATGTATTTATTTATTTTTGTTATCTTTCATTTTTCCATTTCTGTTTCTACATAGATCTACACGTTGACTTATTACAGAAGAGTCAATCCTTCTATTTCTCTTTACAACTAGTTTTATACATTTTGTTGTTTTGAGACCATGTTTGGTGTTCAAACCCTAATGATATTCAATGAAAATAATCACTATATTTTTATTCCTCCATTCCCAATTTCCTTTTATGTAATATTTTACTTATTTAATATTTTTTTTCTTCAACTCCACATTTTATGTTTGAAGAAACTTTGATATTCATGCACAAATTTTGAAGGTATGGAATGAAGGCTAGAGCTGTGAATTGGACATACAAAGAAATACGGTCAAAGAGCTGAGAACAGTTTGCTCTGTATTTACCAAATGACGAGCTTCTTCCACTTGAAGAATTGGACACATGATATGAATTTCTAGAAACTTTGTGGGACAAATTTTGAAAACTTACAGGAGTATTATGGATGGGCATAGGAGTGAAAAAGAGAACTATTAATTTTTTAATTGAAACAAGTATTTACTTTACAATTTAAACCGTCAAGTCTTTGAGAAATTACTAATAAAATTTTAAATTACTCAATATTACATTAAGAGATTAATTAGTTACTACTTTTCTTCTCTGGTTGAAGTTAAAAACAAGAAACAAAGAAAAGAATGAAGCAAAAACTGAACATGTAATTTCTGAATCAAGTTTTCTGAATTGGGCCTAAGTTTCGTCATGAAATTACTTAGGGACTGTTTTTTCCTGCACCTCAAAGGTTTTTTCAGACATTTCCAAATTTTTTTAAATTTCCAAAAGTGTTATGCTTGAAAAGACTTTTTTTCTCCATTGCTTATTTATTAAACATTATAATACTTCTAGAATGAATTATTTTGAAAGCTAATTGATCAGGATTAATTTCTGCAACAATCTATTTGGAAACTGTTTTTTTTTTTTAAAAAAAAAAAATATGTTTCAGAAGCTAATTCAGTTGGAATTCACTATCCAAATAGTTTATTCCAGAATTTTTCTTTTTAGAAAAATAGTTTAAGAATGAACTGTTGAAGAAGTTAATTCTGGACTCAGCTGGATCAGAATTGGCTTACTGAACAGTCTATTCTGAAACTGATTTTAGAAGTTAATTCTGGATTCAGCTGAACCTTATAAAACAGTCTATTCTGAAACTGATTTTGTTTTTTTCAAAAAATAATTTTAAAATGAACTGTTTCAGAAACTAAAACAGTCTATTCTGAAACTGATTTTATTTTTTTTTAAATAATTCTAAAATAACCTGTTTCAGAAACTAATTTCAGAAATTAACTTTCCTAACATTTCATTTTGAAACTATTTTTCATAAAAATAAATTCTTCCCCAAATCACATAACTACCACCAAATGGCAAAATCACCCCAAATCAACTCCAAAATCAAGACTTTGACAACAACAAATATCAGTAAAAGTGTGTTCAAGGTGGCAGCAAATGCATATGAAACAGTGAAGGTGTTTGGAGCAATTTAGTCTACATAATAATAATATTTGATGAACAGTTTAAAGACTTTCTAAAAATTTAGAGGTGAGGGAAGAAATCTTTGAAAGTGCAGGAAGAAGCAATCTTACTTAGGGATCTCAAAATGGGTTGGGTTGGAATCATATTTTTATAACATGGGTTGGTTCATTGGCTCGTTTTTTAAAAAAGTAATTTAAAATATTAACTTTGTATATTATATTTTTTGAAATGTATTAATATTACAATTTAAATAATTAAAAAACACTACTTAAGTTTCCATTATCAATTATAATAGAACATTACAAAATATTAAAATTTGTAATATTAAAAATTGTACTAAAATATTCCTTAATTATATTTTCGACCAATGGAGAAGAAAGAGTTAAGTTAGCACATTCGAGAGATGCGTACTTGCGTTCACATGGTGGGTAGTTGTAGTAGGAAAGAGGTGATGCCGCCGTCACTTAACAAATTCACACGACACAAACTCACACGACATAAACACAATCCTCGGACCCTCTTCCATGGCTACTGTTACTTCTCTTTGCACCGTCTTTCCCATGCTCACATCAACCTTCTCCAAGCCCCTTTTCGCTCCGCTCTGTTCCCCAACCCCAAAACGAAGTCGTATCAGCACCTCTGTAGCTGAGGACCGAGAAATAGTTCCGGTGTCCCAAGACGGAGGAGCCCAAGTTGAGGGCTTTCAACCCTCGGAATCCAAAACAGAGGCGGAGGTTGATCCTGGCCTCACTAGCAGTAGTACCATCAATGCCATCATCGTTTTGGGGTTTGGAACTTTTGCTGTCACCAAGTTGCTCACCATTGACCATGACTACTGGCATGTCAGTTTCTAAATTAAATTTTCTTACATTTTATTGCTATTATCATTATTATTACCCAACTGTTGTTTTTAACGTACCCATTCAGCTGAAAGATGATGATCCTGTCCTGTCAATACATTAATCTCTTTCTCTTTTTATTGTTAATATGCCAATGAATCTCTATAGCTGAAACATTGTTCCAATTTATACAGTCAATTTGTTCAAATTGTTCCAATTTAGTAAAGAAACAAGAGGAGCATGTTTAATACTAGAGTGATTAGGAAAGAGAACTGAATTGTATTTTCTGTGTGACACAGAAGAAGTTAACATCTAATTTGTGTTTTATTATTCAGGGTTGGACCCTTTATGAGATTCTAAGGTATATACCTGAGCACAATTGGATTGCCTATGAGCAAGCTCTGAAAGCGAACCCGGTTTTAGCTAAAATGGCAATAAGTGGGATTGTCTACTCAATTGGAGACTGGATTGCTCAGGTTTGTTTTTGACTCTCAAAATGTGAAATACTATTTTGGGCATAGAGTTTTACGACACTTCAGCTATTTCTAACCAAAATTTACAGTGCTATGAAGGAAAGCCTCTTTTTGAGTTTGATCGGGCACGGTTATTCAGATCAGGTCTTGTTGGGTTTACTCTCCATGGATCTCTTTCTCATTATTACTATCAACTTTGTGAGGTGATTATTTTTGACTTCTTGAGTTGGAGCTATTTGGTGATATTCTAGGAATGACTGAAATTGCTTGCATGATTTCACAGGCTCTTTTTCCTTTCCAAGAATGGTGGGTTGTCCCTGCTAAAGTTGCTTTCGACCAAACTGTGTGGTCTGCAATTTGGAACAGCATCTACTTTGTGGTTTTGGGATTATTGCGGTTTGAGTCTTTGACTAACATATATGGTGAACTGAAGTCAACATTTTTTCCCCTGCTTACTGTGAGTTATTTGATTTATTTCTTTATGCTGTTTTTATATGTTAATTTTAAATGTAATTACCTGTCTCATCGTAAAGTTGTGATGTGTCAAAATAAAAATTGAGCTGATGTACTTGGACTATCTCATACTCTAAGGCTCAAATTGGTAGCATTAAACTACTATAGTGTTGCGCATATAGTAGGTAGTAACAATTTGAGTGAACCTAGAATTCAAATTTTCAGGTATTGTAGTTCCATCCTATTCTCATTACAAGCTTGTGTATCTCTGTACCTTGCTCTTAAACTATGAATTACTTGAATTGTTCGGGGTAGCTTATCCTGAAATCTGCCTTATGCCATACTCTTTTAAGTGTCACAGCATTGTGTTTTGCTTGTGGCTCATACTTCCTGTTCATGAGCTGAGTAGTACTGTAGCTATGTTGAAGCTGGTGCTGAATAAAAAGGCTGTGAAATGTGCTCAGTCCTAAACCCCTAACTAATAATATATCTGTAGCAAAACAAAGGAGCAAGCGGGTATAATAAGAGCAAATGATCCTATGCCTATGTTTGCATATAGAAAAGTGAACAAATAGAATCTAGAGAAGATGGTGTACCTGCTATATGTCCACTGTGGGAATGGCCTTGTTACACATTTCCCATTTGGTCTTATAGACACCTAAAAAGGAAAACGAGAAAATTGAAGGAAGAAAGGGGTCAAATAGGAATTCAGTTAATACAGCTAAACTAAGCACTAGCAATTCAAGGATGAAGAATAGTATAATGAATGAAATCTATATTCTTATCGCCGTGTGATTATTTAATTAGAAAAAAATTCTCCTCTTTGGACAGCTAACATCTCTAATATGCTTCCCAGGCAGGGTGGAAACTTTGGCCTTTTGCGCATCTGATTACTTATGGTCTGATTCCCGTGGAACAAAGGCTTCTTTGGGTGGACTGTGTAGAGCTTGTCTGGGTCACAATACTTTCAACGTAGGTCTTCTCAGATTATTTGTCATATCGTATTAAATTATTACACATGATTAAGCATAGATGGTTGACAGTGACATTTTATACACGGATGCACACTACGAAATACCCTCATCCATACACACTCTTGTTTTGTTTATAGCTATTCAAATGAGAAATCAGAAGCTCGAATATCTGAGTCAGCATCAGAAACAACATCATCCACTTCAAACCAAAATTCTAAGGTAAGTAGACTGTGTTCTTCCACTGGTCTGTTTTAAGGTTTCAGGGTATGGCTCGTGACCCTTCCACTGGGACACATTTTTACATGCCTATGATTCTGTTTTGCTGAGAAATATATGGTTAATTGTTCTTTCAAATTGAGATAGAAAAAAACAAATCATATACTATACCTTGTCTTAGTCTAATGATCTAATAAAAAGATCATTCATCAATGTTCTACTTCACATATTAAGCTAATAACCTTTTTCTCTCTTTCTGTTGTCTATTTTATGTTGTGTACCTCCAGGAGTAAATGAATTGAAAAGTGGGGAAAAAAACTATTTAGGTTTCATGGCAGTTACAAAATCAACCTAGCAAATATTCGAAGAATCTATCAGTTGAAGGTCCAATTGAGCGACCTTAGGGACCTGAGGTTGTGATCTGCTGCCCATACAGAAGATATACACTTACACAGCTCGTGTTGCATGCTTCTAGCAATGGTCAGAGCTATTTAGGTTGCAGTTATCAGAATAAATACATAGATGATTGTATATATAATATTGTAATGCATTAAGAACACAAGTTATGTTCCTTTCTTGAGGTGTATTATATATCCATAGTTCTGTATAAAACAAATTCATCTCATATATTGTGCTGGAAACATTCTGTTTGGAATTTCATTTGCTCCAGTATTTTTAAGCTTTTCGCATACATTACCCCTCCACTTAACTACCAAAAAATATAATGAAAACTGTAATGAAAATAATAAATGGATATAATATCTTGGGAGTATAAAATGCATTCCATATTTATCATCATCTAAAAGAAGACTAATGGGAGAGCATTTTTTTGGAGGATTTAGATTGGAAAAGTGTAATTTAGGATGCATTACTTGAGCACCAATCCTATTTATTATACAAATATTAATTTAGTATTTGTGTTTCACAAGTAGTTCATCAGTCTCTGCCTGACCATGATTCTGGTTTTAGACATAAAAAATAAAGAAATAATTAGTGTGATGCGATGATGTAAAATTATTTTTCAATTTGTAGCTAAGTACTACTTCCATTTACTAAGAAAATGAAAATACAAATAATTTTTCTACATATCTAAATAGATAAAAAGGTTTAAATTCACTTTCATTCTTTATAGTGTTACAAATATACAATTTTAATCTTGATAAAATTTTATTTGTAAATCTGGCTCTTCAAATTTTTAAAATTAAGCAATTTTAATCAACTGTTATATATCTTTTAATTGTTTACACAAGTTAGCGTAGTATTAATTACTTCTTAAAGTAAACTTTTAACAATAAAATTATCATATTTTATTACACGAATATAGTAACATCTGTGAAATTTTGAAAAACTGAAAAATAAAATCTATAATTAAAATTTTATAAAAACTAAAATTACTCATTTGAAAAATTATAGGATTTTTAAGTTTAAACAAAAAACATTTTTATTTTTTCTTTAAAAAATAATATATCATTTTCACTCTATTGTTCTTCAACTTCTGTCTTTTTTGTCTTCTTCTTTGTTTTCTTTCCATTTTCTCAATCTCAATTTTATTCATAATCCAGACAAAACATAAAGACAATGAAACCGAAAACATTGACCAATCAGCGTGTTGGGTAATTTTGGTTTATTGGTGGCACCCTTAGGCGTAGCTTTTGGGTCATTCAGCAGTAGCCGCGACTCGCATAGGTTAGGATCGGAATTCACCACTCTCCGTTCTGAAATGGCCAAGATCGAAGAACTGAACGAGCCCGTGGCCAAACCAAGGACCAAGAGGAATCACGGCTCAACCAGATTCTTCATCTTTGTTGATTACCTTTTCATTTTGATCTTTCTGGGATTCCTCTGCTTCGTCGTTTTCAAGATTCTCGGCATTTGATTCCATTCCCAATCCACCGTGTGTTCTGAGGCTAGGTACGTACCGTTTTATGCACACCCACTTCATTTATTCTCCAATCGCGCTCATAAAGATTTGATTTTTATTTCCGTGCTCTTTGCTAATGAGATGCTTCTTCAACCCAATTAACTTTTATATTTTTTTTTTCAATTTTCAAATAAGTATTAAATAGATGGGGGGAAGAGTGTTTTAGAAGTACAAGTATTGCATGTCCTTGTTCTGTTTGGAACATGAAGCTATTGCCTATTATTAGATATCAAAAGTAAAAGGCGAGGATTTTGGGCAAAGTCATAAATTTTCTCTTAGAATTTTTTTCTATATATAATTTTAGTTTTCTTGCAGATTTCTTTTAAAGCTAATTATTGTGACATTCTCTTAGTTTCTTGAGATTGAATACCATATTTTACCATTTACACTGATTTTCCAACTGGGATTCTTGTGTTACAGATTCACTCTTACGAAATCATAAAGGATGTGAATGTAATTTGCTATTTTTTTCTAACATTGTTACTCAATTTTCGTGTTAGAGTTTGTATGTAGGTGTACTACTTTATGCTTCCAACACAAACTCGTGTTTGTGGAGCTTCCAAGTTTATTAAGAAGTATAATTCTGATAAGTGATATGATATAATAGAAATATATAAAAATAAAGAGAATACTAATAATTTTCGTGATTCATTCCTTATCATGTTATCTTGAAGATAAATAACGAGTTGTATTATGTTCTACTGGATCATATTTGACACTTGTCACTGTTCTACTACTGTACTCTATCTTCACCCCACTTCTTTTGACAGGATATTCGTGTGACATAGGTATGATTCCATTACAGACCTACGTACAAGCTTGAAGGCAGGGCCAACTACCAAGTACAATTATTTTTCTCAGATCCTAAGTTGTAATACTTGAATTTTACATCTTTCTCCAGTTTTGCTCTAAAAAATTCACACTATTCATTTTCCTTAGCTATTGTCTTTCATTTGTTTCTTCTTTATTACATTTATCTTTTCACCTATGATTTCCAATTTCACTTCCCTTGAATGTGGTAAGAAGGATGACAACTAAGACCAATATCAAAGTACATTCCAGAGATTAAAAGCTGATAGTGATGGCAGAGTAATTTCTCTTTTCTTTGGCAACTATTTATTACCTTTTCTAAGAGGGGGACCTCGGGATATCGAATGCTTGACTATGTGTTTTTATTTTCTACTTTCTGTTTGTGGTTGGTGGATTTGGATGGGGTAGAGCAGCAGAGTGAAGGCCCGAAACTGCTATTTTGCATGCGACACACTCATTAGTGGTTTGGTGTGGTCGCTTGCAAATTGATGATACACCAACTTTGCATTTATGTGAGGCATTTTTATCTTTTGTTGTTATGTTCTATTATAAAATCTAAATATTTTAAAAACGTAAAAGCATATTTTGGTTGGGAAAAAATGATGAATCTTGCCATTTTCAAGTGTTTAATAGAAGAGGCTTTTTCTTTGGTCTGAGTTTCATGCATTGGGGATCAGACATGACCTTGTTGCATTGAGAATTTTTTAACATGAGAAAGATTGATGTTAGGTATATGGACTAGCTAGTGTTATCCTGGCCGTAGAAAGTTTAACATAACTCAACCTGTTCACAAATTATCTAGTTAATTTAAGGTGCTACTTTATTTTTTTTCTTCTAAAGTCAATTCAATCTGTCTCATGTTCATCTTACATGAATCCATAATAATTATGCTCTTTATAATCTTATTCTTGCATTGACTTGTGACAGCTGAGTTACAGTAATATCTTAATTTAGAGAGTATGTTTAACATATTTCTGTGAATGAGCCGATAATGTGTATTTCCACATTTGTTACAGAATTAAAAATAACTTCCAAGCATAAAAATCCGTAGGAAAAGAATATTTTCCATATTATTACCATGTTTTAATCCCTTTAAAGAAGGTGGGTAAATTGATTTCCATGATCGAGAAGTAACATTTGCATCGTGTTTGGATGAAATATTTTTACAAGTTATTTACTTTTATATAAATTAAAAGTGTTTTATAATAGAATATGTTATTTGGATATCTTTAAATATTACTCTCTTAAATGCATATGTATTCTTTTCACATTCTTCTTAGGCTTAACAGTGGTCAAGATATTATTAGCTCAACTTTGATAGAAATGTTGTTGAGGTTAAAGTCTCACCTACTTTATTTTAAATAATATTGATGAAAGTTCCATGATTATTTTTTTTTATCCATATTGTTAAAATTATTTTTTATACATAAGTTAATGTTATTTCACTGATGACGATACTTAGGGTTTTTTTTTGTTGTCAATATTAATAATTAATAATGTTGTCGGTCAGAGTTATTTCTTGAACAAGGTTAATCATAATATTTTAAATTGATAGGTTTTTTTTTTTCTATTAATGCTAATTAAGATTTTCTATTCACACCTAGTAACCGTTACTATGCATTATTTTTTAGTCGTTAGTATTGAACTTATTTATTTACAATATAGAATGAAGTTATTTGTTAGTTAATGTTTGTTAGAATTTTATTTATTAGAATTTTTCCAACTTACGAAACTAGTTTTCAGTAGGTATTAACTATAATTTTTTAATTGAAATGCGCAATGATTATTTTGTTACTGACTATGAAATAATAATTTTTGTATTTAGTATTATTATGTTTAGTGATGATTAAAATACCCTATCTAAATCAAATATTTGAAAATGAAAACAATTTAAATTCCTGAAAATTATAATTTTCTATCCAAATAAATTTTTTGCTTTTATTCTTTTAACAGTTTACATATCCATCTTTGTATATTATTATCTAATCATAAATAAGTGTATATTATATGTTAGATAATTTAAAAATTTTAAATAAAACTTATTGTTACATTAAAATAAAAATATTTGTTACTGTATTATAAAGTGTTTTAAATAATTTTAAAAAATATTATTTTCATTACATAAATTAATTATTTTTAAAATTTAATTTATACTCGTTCACAGTGGCTCTACCTAACAATTGTACTAAGATATGTAGGAAGGAATTACACAAAGGTTCTTTGGCAACATTTCTAATTTTTTTTCACACTTATTTTTCTTATCGGAGGTATATCTTATCATTCTCTTTTAAAATATCATTATTTCTTATACATAGCTAGGCACTAACTCTGAAAAAAGATGAGCTATGACTAATGATTGAAGTCCAAGGAATCCAACCACCATTACTCATATAGGATTCATTAATTTCAAGTAGCAGAAAGGCTCTGCATATGAAATAGCAGGTACACACAAAACTTATTCACCAAGACAGCAAACACTACACTACTACTTCAATCTTGTAAAAGCATATAACATAGCATAACATGCTGCCAAACTACACCTAACTACTTCCACCATGCATAGACCATGGTACCTCACCATAAGTAGACTGAGGCCTCACGGATTTCCCGGAACTGGAACTGGAACTGGAACTCCACCACCACTTCTAGGGTTTGGAACCTCAAAACCAGGGTTTGGGACAAAGGTGTCATCGCCACCTGGAACATATCCACCACCAGAAACTGGTGCTGGCTCTAATCCACTGCCACCACCTGATACTGGTGCTGGCTCTACTCCACTTCCACCACCTGAAACTGGTGCTGGCTCGAATGCACTGCCACCGCCAGTGTTTGGATTTTGAGGTGTAAAACCAAAGAAAGGAGGAAACCCTAATCTCCCAAAGCCAGGAATATAGCCATCAGAAGGGAACAAAAATTGAGGTTCTTTCTTGTCAGCTTTGTGTGAGTTCTTTGGTTTAATGTGGCGTCTTGCAACTGCTTGCCATGTGGTGGCAAGGAGGATGGTGGTGATGAGAAGAAATGCAAGGAGAGAGGAAAGTTTGGAAGCCATGCTATGATGATTTTGGTTGAGATGTGTTTTTGTGATGAAGTTGAAAGCTATAGCTGCATTTTATAGTGGAAGTTGTACTGAGTTTGGTGAGTAATATGACGGTGAGTTAAGTGCATGTTTCTTCAGCAAAAGTATAAACAATTTTTTATAACTTAGGTATGTGAGCATTGTTTATTATGTGAAGATATGATGGGGTGTCTCTTTGGTAGTTGGTTCAGGACAGTTATTTCTGAGAATGGTGAAGGTGGTATTTAGTCTCACTTTAATTACCTTCTATTTGGGGAAGATAGTTACAAATTTAGCGGCCATTAAATGAAGTGAGTTATAGAATACCATGCCATTGCTTCTCCTTTATCAGACTAGTCAATTTTTGAAGACAGTGGACAGTTGATGCAATAAATTTTAATTAGTAAAATTTTAAAAAAATAAAATTAACTTTTATAAGTTAAAATTAGATTATATATAACTTAATTTGTTAAATGTTTCACATATAAAGTTTTATTTTAACTCTTTTAAGGATTCGAAACAAATTCTAAACTTTAATTTTACATAAATTAATTTTAGTTTATTAATTTTTGTACAAATATTATAAATAAATTAGTAAACACTAGGGAGAAGTGTCAAAATGAGTTTAAACTCAAGCTAACTCGGCTTACAACGGGTTTGAGTTGAAAAAATTATAGTTATCTTAAATGTGGGACAAATTAAACCCACCTCGTTTAACTCTGGATAAAACAGGTTTGGACTGGGTTAAAGGTGGATTGACCAATAATCTATCAACAACCATCTTTATATATAATTTTTTCATTATAATTACTATTTTAAATTATTCTTTATATATTATTTTTTCATTATAATTATTTACTAATTTTAACTAAAATTTTTGTCAAATTATTTAAATTAATATTTTAATTTTTACTTACTATCTTTATAATATCACTTTTTATCTATAACTAATATTTCATAAAATAGGTGAAAGATCCTTAAAGACAATAGATTGTTTGAGACATTAATTTAATTATATTTATTTTATTTTAAAGTAAAAATTTATTATCATTTTTATTTATAATATTTGATAAATATAAAATTTATATTTCATTTTTATTCTCATAAAATAACTTTTACATCATCTCCGGCCAAATATTTATTAAAACAAAATATTAAATAACTTTTTGAAAAATAGATATCAGAAAAAATTTAATTTTGAAAAAACAAAGTTTTTTTCTTTTTCAATACCAAATACACCGCAGAAGTTATAATTACTTAATATTCAAAATAGACTACCAAATAAGTATTTGAATAATTTAAAATGAAATATAAGTATAAAACTAAAAATAAGGAAAAAAATAATATATATATATATATATATATATATATATATATATATATATATATATATATATATAT
>Ga0209489_105883_pt1 | contig 20568 bp, 7 predicted proteins | sample SiratrowhiteBW_FD_187527 | JGI IMG/M metagenome (GOLD analysis project Ga0209489, IMG submission 187527) | Root nodule microbial communities of legume samples collected from California, USA - Siratro white BW (SPAdes) (version 2) | ecosystem: Host-associated > Plants > Roots > Nodule | place: USA...
TATATATATTATTTTTAAATTTTAATATAGTTTTATATATTTGATATTTCAAAAATTTTATATATATGTAAAAAAAATATCAATCTATATTATTTTTTACGATAAGATTCAACTAGAATGTTGAATATGAAATTAAAATTCACATATGAATTTTTTTTTAAACATTCAAATAACTAAATGCTTTAGAATAATATAAATAATAAATAAAGAGTGAAAATTATTTTTGGAACATGTGAACTTCTTTATCATAAAATTTGAAAAAATGACAAAATTTAAATAAAAAATTCTTGTGAGTAAATTTTTTTAAATAATATTAATAATAAATAAAAGAAATTGAAATTAATTAATTGATAAATACTTGATAACCGAATTTCAATTCTAATTTTAAGATTCAACCGAAAATTATTAAATATTGAATTACTAAATTCACCTTTAATGTCTAATAATAGGAATATGGAATCTCAAAATTAGGTTGATATATTATGTTTAAAGTTTTTCAAATAAAACAATTTTATTTATACACCTATTCGTCTTTCAATTTTTATCATACATTCCAAACAAGAAAATTGGTTTACAGAACAAATAAATCCAATATTTAATAAGTTCTCATGATGATATGCGGAATAATTTATAAACTTAAAATGTTATTTATAGAAATGGGCTCCAAGTTATGAATACAATAATCACCTTTGGTTTTACTTACAATGACTAATTGGTCGAAAATTTTAAAATATTAGATTAGTAGATAATAATAAAATCTATATTAAATTATTTTTTTCTTTTTTCTGTCGACAAATATTAATTGTCATTTGATAGAAAAGTCGAATGCACCGCCAATCATGCTCTCTCGTCCATTTCTTCCACAAAATTAACTTTATCTCGTACTGGTTAATATTTTTTCTAAAATAATAATATTTTAATACTCTTCTCTGTTTTCTAATGGTTTATCAGATATATAACTTTTCTCTTTTTTAATTAATATAAAAATAATCACTGAGAAGAATATTATTGATCAATTAAAAAAATAACACCCCTTCTAATTTGCATCTTACAAACAGGAATGGAAAACACCACACTAAAAAAATGATATTAAATTTTAAAAATCACAAGTCTTTCTGTTTTAGTAACAAAATTGTTCAAAAGAAATTTACATTAAATGTATCTTCCCTAGATTTTCTTGCTGGATATTTTATATTATCTATTTACTGTGTTTTCAAAATACAGAAGATTGAATAAAAGAAAAAAGGTTTTTGAACTTTGCCGGCCACACTATCCAAACTTTTTCAATAAAACCAAAGTCACATTAAATTTCCATTAATAGAAGTTAAATTATGTATAATTATACTTCTAATCATTGTACTAGCAATACTGGTTGCTTAAGTATTTGGATTAACTCGATATATTTAAGAATTTTAATTGAACTAATTGAATTAGTTATGATTTTATATTAATCTAATTAAATAAAAGTCAAACTAATTACACTCGAGATGATTAATCTAATTGAATTCAAGTCAACTAAGTACACTCGAGATGATGAACTTGAATGTTGAATTTGTAATTTACAAATTTAATTATTTTAAATTAAATTAATGATGTAAATTTTTCTGTTATTGTTATTATTACGTACAGAATTATACAATTTCGTATTCTTTTATACTATTTGTTGATTCCATATATGAACGGAGAGCGGTTTTTGGTTATTTTTCTGACATATAAGATTGTTTATTGAAGACAACTTTCCTCCTTGGATGTGAAAGTGCAGACCAATTGTACTCCATAATCAGTCAAATATGGCCGCAGTATATGTACTGCGGTTTTCATAAGAGGTAATATACGCTATGAACTATGCATCTTGCAACAAGATAATTTCTCTTTTTAGAAACAAGTGCACTTTTTGCATAGTAATTTCTGAAATGAATATTTTTTGATTTTTTGATGATACACCTTCAACAACAAAGTGCAGAATTACATTACAGCAGTAAAAAAACACGAGATAAAGGGTAGGTAAAATTGAACAATGTAATAAAAATATGCAAGTGGTGGCAGAAATATGTTTATTTTTTTTTCTCTTGTTTTTTTTAATGGTAGTAGAAGAAGAGAGATGCAAGTGGTAGCAGAAATAGAAATAGGAATATTGAAGACGTTCAAATGCAAGTGGTTGCAGAAAATAAGATAAGCTCAGTCAATTTACCCCACAGTGACGATAAAGGCATTAGAAATCTGAAAAGACCATAGAACAGATTAGAGTCAAGTCAATCTTCCACATCTACACGCTCAAATATCACAGCCGCCAGCTATTAATACTCACCACTTTCTCCAATTCAACGAAACCAACTACAAATGTTTGCTCTTCATTCATTGCACCATAGTTGACCATTCAAACCATGCCTCTCTCCACCCCTTCCTTCTTCTTCTTCCTCACCTTCTTCTTCCTCTTCCATCTTCAACCCTCTTTCTCCCAACAACAACAACAACAACAACTCTCATCCTTCAACATCTCACACTCCCCATGGCAACCCTCTCAGAACACAACCCTTCTCTCTCCCAACAAAAACTTCACTGCAGGCTTCTTTCCCGTACCAAACTCCAACCTCTTCACCTTTTCCATTTGGTTTTCCAAAGTCCCTCCCAGTGCCAACCCTCTTGTCTGGAGTGACACCACCAAAGTCAACAGTTCTGGGTCTCTTGTCATCACCTCAAAATTTGAACTTCTCCTCAATGGCTCACCCTTTCAAGACACTGCCAAAACTAATGATTCCCAACTTGTTCTCCTCAACAATGGAAACTTGGTTTTTGGGAACTGGAGCAGCTTCAAGCACCCCACCAACACCGTTCTGCCCAACCAGAGCTTCACCGGGATTGAGCTTCTCTCCAGCAATGGGAAATTCAGGTTCACCAAGTCTCAGTTTCTGGTCCTCAACTCCACCGGTGATCAATACTATGGCACCCCGAGCCCCTTGCTGAGCATGGATGATGCAGGGAAAATGAGCATGGAAGGTAACTCTTTTCTCACTTCAGATTATGGAGACCCCAGGTTCAGGAAAGTGGTCCTTGAGGATGATGGGAATCTCAGGATCTATAGCTTCTACCCTGACCAGAATAACAAGTGGGTTGAGGTTTGGATAGGGATATGGGAGATGTGCAGGATCAAAGGCAAATGTGGATCTAATGCAATTTGTGTGCCTGGTGAGGATTTGACCAATTCTACTTCTTGTGTTTGCCCATCTGGGTTCACCCCAAATCAAGGAGGGGCTGAAGAGGGTTGCACAAGGAAAATCTCTCTTTCCCAAAGCACCCAGTATCTGAGGCTGGACTATGTGAACTACACCAGTGATGGCAAAGTGACCCAAATTGAAGCTGGGAACTTTTCAATCTGTGAGTCCGGTTGCTCAAGAGATAAAACTTGTCTTGGGTTTGGGTTCAAATATGATGGACTTGGGTACTGTGTGTGGGTGACTGGGGCAAGCCTTCGATTTGGGTTCTGGTCACCAGGTACTGAGGCTGCCTTTTTTCTCAAAGTTGATAAATCTGAGTCAACACCATCCAATTTCATTGGCCTGACTGAGGTGATGGAAACCACATGCCCGGTGAACTTAAGCCTGCCACTGCCTCCAAAGGACTCAAACACAACTGCCAGAAACATTGCCATAATATGCACACTTTTTGCTGCAGAACTCATAGCTGGGGTGGCCTTCTTCTGGTCCTTCCTCAAGAGGTACATCAAGTATAGGGACATGGCCACCACACTAGGCCTTGAGCTTCTCCCTGCTGGGGGTCCCAAGAGGTTCACCTACTCAGAAATCAAGGCTGCTACCAATGACTTCTCCAATCTCATAGGCAAAGGAGGCTTTGGAGATGTCTACAAGGGTGAGTTGCCAGACCACAGGGTGGTGGCAGTGAAGTGCCTCAAGAATGTGACAGGTGGAGATGCTGAGTTTTGGGCAGAAGTCACAATCATTGCCAGAATGCACCACCTCAACTTGGTGAGGCTGTGGGGGTTCTGTGCTGAGAAGGGCCAAAGGATACTGGTCTATGAACACATCCCCTGTGGCTCATTGGACAAGTACCTCTTCAGGGTGAACAAGTCTCACAGTAATAATAACAACCATCTCAAAGACCAATCAAGTCCACAACAAAAGCCGGTTTTGGATTGGAGCATGAGGTACAGAATAGCCCTTGGTGTGGCAAGGGCTATTGCCTACTTACATGAGGAGTGTTTGGAGTGGGTTTTGCACTGTGACATCAAGCCTGAGAACATTTTACTAGGTGATGATTTTTGCCCCAAGATCTCAGATTTTGGGCTGGCCAAGTTGAGGAAAAAGGAGGACATGGTGACCATGTCAAGGAGGAGGGGCACACCAGGGTACATGGCACCAGAATGGATCACTGCTGACCCAATCACTTCAAAAGCTGATGTATATAGTTTTGGCATGGTGCTTTTGGAGCTTGTGAGTGGAATTAGGAACTTTGAGATCCAAGAGTCTGTGCTTAGGAGTGAGGAGTGGTACTTCCCAGGTTGGGCCTTTGATAAGATGTTCAAAGAGATGAGAGTGGAGGAGATTTTGGATGCAGAGATTAGGAATGCTTATGATAGTAGGACTCACTTTGACATGGTTAATAGGATGGTGAAGACTGCCATGTGGTGTCTACAAGATAGGCCTGAGTTGAGGCCCACTATGGGCAAGGTGGCCAAGATGTTGGAAGGGACTGTGGAGATCCTTGAGCCCAAGAAGCCAACTGTTTTCTTCCTTGGAGAAGACTAGGATCATTCTTTCTTGTGAAAAAAAGTCACAGAATAAGTTTGCAAAAGAAGTGTATAACTCCTCTTTTTGTGTAATGTGATGTGATGAGGAAGTCTCTCTTCTGTTTGATTCTTTCTTCCCAATGGTTCCTTGTGTATCTCTTACCATTTTTCTTTGTTGTATCTCTTCTACCCTTATGGTAGCATGTGTGTCAATATTTAACAATTAGTACAAGATCAATTGAGTAGCATGTGTGTCTCAATATTTAACAATTAATACAAGATCATTTTGGTGATAAGGGTATGAGTATTACTTTTTTACATTCTTACTATTTTTTATGTAGGAAAATTTGCATGAAAATATATTACAATATGAAGAAGATTTAGAATATTTATGAACAAACTTATATAACATATAATGATATCATTTTCAATGCAAAGTAGCACATTTTCAACCCAAAGTAGAAAAGGTAAAGGTTTGTTGATTCATGTTCTTGTTTATTTTTATCCAATTTAAAACTTTAACTCATACATAGATCAAATAATTTGTAATAATTTGTGGATAGTTGTTGAAAAATTAAGGTAGGTTATAAAATTTTAACTAATGATACATTAATTCTTCTTATTGTAATTAGTTTCTCGGATAAGTTAAACATAATATATGAATTATTGTAAATTATTATTGGAATTAAAATGATGTGTTTTTTAGCTTATATTGTTCAAGTGGTATACAATGATTATATGTATGATTGTTAACATCTAAGCAATATCCATTTTGCTTTAGTGACAAGAATGTTTTGAATGAACGTTACCTTAGGAATTGAAGGAGAACAATATTGAGACAATTTTTTCAATGTAAGACTCAAGATTGTTAGAGAGAAAGTGAGAACATCAAATATGTATTGTAAAATACTTTATTGTAATATTGGAAATATATTTTTTAAGGCACAATCAATATATCTAAAATAGTTTAGTCATTTAATAATATTTTTATTAATTTGATATATAAAATAAAATAATTTTAGGTGTTATAAACTTTTTACTATATGTTTCAACTGTCTAAGTGGAAGAGACTTAAGAAGATAAAAAGGTATTTTAAGATATTTATAAAGAAGATAAAAGAAGTTTATAATATATACAATTATTTTATCTTACTCTTAATTATGTATATAATTTAAAAAAAAAAGGTATTTTGAAATACCTCAATATTCTTGTTGTTTGGATCTATTTAGTTACAAGTTTTGAATGATGAGGGTGCTTTGAATTGATAAGAAGTGATCTAAACCATCAAGCTACTTAGGTGACCTGTAACAGAAAGTTTACAATTTTGACTAAGAATATTGTACAAGAGTCACAGTTCCACCCATATGAACTCATTATATGTCTAAGAGATAAATAAGAGTCACAGATCCACCAATGAACTCATTATCTTTTTTTCCAAGAGATAAAAGAGTCACAAATCCACTAATGAACTCATTATCTTTCCAAAAGATAAACAAGAGTCACACATCCACCAATGAATTCATTATCTTTCTAAAAGATATTGTTTAGTAATAACTCTTAACAATCCATCCATATTAAATTTAAGAAATCTTAATTTTGACTCAAAGTGTTCTAGTAATACAGATCCATCAATGAATTTATTATCTTCTCAAAAGATACTTTTTGTGGTAAAAATGTGTCTATATCATTAAATTTAACAAATTTTATATTAACAAAATTTCAAATAACTTTTGTAGTATTTTTTATGCCTTAGAAGAAGGGCAAGGAACATAAAAGAATTTTAATGTTTGCCTCTATGCAAAATTACACATAAGAAGGCATCATTAGACATGACAAAATTTTAAACTTAAGAAGACATCATGAATTCAATGCCATGTTACTTTAATTGTCACACGCAATGAAAGAATAACAAGATATTTATATTTTTCTCAATTAGTCAACAAAATAAATCTTAAATATAACACAAATACAAAGGATACTTTAGAAAAGAGAGAAGTAAAATATAAGGTAGTTAAGGATTGAAAGATCATTTAATAAAACTGAAACAAAATCCCCTCATCCTTTCTTTTATAGTGAAATCTACGTCTAAGATTTAGTCTTAACAAGTTTTGTCACAATTTAAATCATGTTATCAGAAAGTGATAGCAACTTTTGGAAGAATCGGAGGGACATAACCGAGGAGATCTCATAAGAATGAGAAATGAGTTAAACCACATAAGGGAATAACACCACCTTCAACCCAAAACCTTAAGACAGTAGGTTTATGGGCCTTTTATCTTATATATTGTTTAACTTTCTCATTTTTACTCAATGTGGGACTTAGACTCACACTTGAATACCTAACATGTTGAAGGAAGTATATGATATTCTCCTTATATAACACAAAAAATATATAGCCAATTATAACAAGACATCCATATATTATATGAGAACATATATAAGAAGAATCAAGTGTATTTCTCATTAAATAATTGACAAAAAAAAACATACATTGATTATTACGTTGTAAGTCCCTCTTCACCAAATCTTCATGTGTTTATATCCTATTTTTTTTAACAATTTTCAACAAAATAAGACAGACTTTTATACTATTTGCAACAATTTTAAGTTTTTGAGTCACTTAACCTAATTTAATCAAATTAATTGTTTATTTACTTTAGTATTGTAATCTGGTTATGAATTTATGAACCCAACCTAAACTATCTCATCTTTTATACAATATATTTATAACTTAATTTATTATTTATATATGTTTCATAAAAACAAAAAAATTAAAATAATATTAGAAATATTATTAGCTTTCTTTTTTTGTTGTCCTAATCTCTTTACTTAAACATTTCTTACAACATTTTAGAGTAGAAAACTCGTCCTACATTTTACAAATTACAACATAACTTTAACCATTTTAAAGACAAATCATTGTAAACTCATTTTTACTTTTTTTAAACAGAAATATTTTATTTGCAAGAACAATGTGTATAGTTAAACAACATAATGTTAAATTCCAATCACAAAAGTTAAAAAAAAAAAAAAAAAACTCTAAACTTCTGAACTGAATCTTGAACATTAGATAAAAATGTTTTTATGTCTTCTAATTTCATCTGGTGCATACATGTATTTTTAGTTTAAATTTTGTTTTCATTGATTGAAAATGCATTAATTTATCAAGCGATACATGTAATATAAATATTCAAGATAAAATAGATTATAAAGGAGAACAATTAATATTTCAATAATTATAATTTTTTAATTTAAGTTTTTAGGTACCATTAGTTCAATCCACCCAAATTCAGATTATTTCAATTTTTAAATTTGATAAAAAAAATTATATGAATTAGTCTTAAATATTTTAATTGGATTGTGTAAGAAAAGTGATGAAATTCAATCATATTATAGTAACGCACATATCTCTCATATAACATGTGAATACTAAAAAAATATAATTTTAACTATTTTTTATGCGTTTTGATATAACTAATAATATAAAATAAAATAACATAATATAATTACGAAAGATAATTCATATGTTAGATTATGAAAAGTAATTTTTTATAAATTTGATTCCTAATTAGATTTTAAAAGTGATTAATTTATTATAAATGATTGATTTTATATTATTAAAAATAAGATAAAATTATTTTATATATTATAATTTTTTTAGTATAGGTTGTGTTAGTAGTTTCATGGTTTAAATTATTGCTTACATATTTAAGCATTAAGAGAGTTAAAAAAAATCTTCAAAATATCTTTTTATTTAGTAATTTTAAAATTATAATTTTTTAATTATATATATATATATATATAATTAAAAGTAAGAAAAATATTTATGAAATTTACATTTCTTATTACATGTCACCACGTTATTTAAGTAATTTAATAAATTGAGTTACTCCATATCAATTCAAGCACTTAGGTTTGAGATCTATAAAAAGAAAGTGGATTGAAAAAACATAAAGAGGTATTAGTAATATTGAAAAAAAAAAAACTTTTTTAAGACATAATTAATCTATCCAATATAGTTCAATCATTTTTTAATAATATATTTTTTATTAATTTGATATATAAGATAAAATTATTTTAAGTATTATAAACTCCTTACATATTTCAACCATATAGAGAAAAGGAAGAGAGTTAAGAAAATAAAGAGATATTTTAAAATATCAAATTATATTTTGATAATATATTATCATATCACTCAAGTATATTGAAGTAATTAATTATATGCTTTAAAATATTATATTTTCGTATTACTTTTAAAATACCTCATTTTCTTGTTAACTAAATTTTTCTCATATACATGTCTTGAACCTAAGTGCTTAATTTGATATCAGTAATTCAAACCACTTAGGTGACGTGTAATATTTATAATATATAATTATATAGGTTTCGAATCTGAATGCTTTGAATTGATCAGGAGTATCAAACCATCAAGCTACTTAGGTGACCAGTACTAAAAAGTTTACAATTTTAACTAAGAATGTTGTAATAATACCAACAATAGTCACAAACTCTACCAACTAACTCATTACCCTCCCAAAAGATAAACAAAAATTACAGATTTACAAGTGAAATCCTTGTATTCTCAAAAGATAAACAAGAGTCACAGATCCATCAATAAACTCATTATTTTCCCAAAAAATACTGGTAATTCTTAACAATCTATCAATATTAAATTTAATAAATCTTTAGAGAGGGAGTGATTCAAAATACATAAAGAGATATTTTAAAATAACTTATAGTAATATGGAAAATACATATTTAAGAAGCAATTAATTTATCTAGGATAGTTTAGTCATTAATAATATATTCCAATAAATTTCTTATTATAAGTTTCAACTGCATAGATAAAAGGAGATAGTTAAAAAGACAATGAAATATTTTAAAATATCAAATTATATTTTGATAATATATATTATCAAATGACTTAAGTATATTTAATTAATTAAATATTTGCTTTAAAAATTTTATTTTTGGGATTATAATTTAAAAGATATATATATATATATATATATATATATATATATATATATATATATATATATATATATATATATATATAGTTGAAAATAGTATATTTTCAATATTATTTTAAAAAAGGTATTTTCAAATACCTCATTTTGTTTTTTAGCCACATTTTCGTGTTTACATGTTTAGAACCTAAGAGCTTCCAAGGAGTGATCCAAACTATTAATTATATATATAATTTAAAAAAATAGATATTTTGAAATATTTAAATTATTTTTGTTTTAAGACCTTTAGGTCCTTTGAATTGGTAAGAATGTTATAGTAATACAGTTTTACTTACAAATTTATTATCTCCTCAAAAGACACTTGTGGTTCTAAAAATGTATCCATATTATTAAGTTTAATAAATTTTGTATTAAGAATATTTCAAATAACTTTTTGAAATGTTTATATTAAGAGTTATGTGTTAGAAGAAAATAGAGACACATGAAAAAAATTTAAAGTTGGACTCTCTTTAAAATTAAACATAAGAACACATTATGATTTCAACTTCATATTACTTCAATAATCCTGTAATGAAAGAATAACAAGTGAGGATTCTAGGTTTTTTTAGCTGAAAAACAAAAAAAAAAACTTAAATATAACATAAATACAAATAGTACTCTAAGAAAAACAAAAGAGAAACAAAAATCACCTTTTTTTTTTCTTGCTGAAAACTACATCCAAGATTTAGACTTAATAGGTTATGTAGTTTAATGGTTGGAATTATTTTTTACCAGTTTAACCCTGTGGGTTCGAAACCGCTAGAAATCAAGAAGAAAATCTAAAAAGAGGTATTTCAAAATATTTTTTATTTGATAATTTTAAAATTATAATTTTTTAATTATATATATTTAAAAGTAAGAAAATCATTTATGAAGTATAAATTTTTTATTAGAATTCACTAGATTATTAAGTAGTTTAATGAATTAGATTAAACTTAAATTTGACATCTCTAGAGAAAAAGTTAAAACATAAAAATTATTCTACAATACTTTATTGTAATATTAGAAAAATACTTTTTTAAGTATAATTAATATGTTTAAAATAGTTTAATCATTTAATAATATTTCTATTAATTTGATATATAAAATGAAATTGCAAATTTCATTTAATAATACTTTAGTCATTTAATAATATATTGTAAATTTCTTATTATTCCAATTCTGTAGATAAGACCAATAGATTTAAAAAAATAGAGTTATTTTAAAAATATTAAATAATATTCTGGTAAATATTATTAAATGACTCAAATGTATTTGATTAGTTAAATATATTCTTTAAAAAATATATTTTTGGATTATTATTAATAAAAAATATTTTGAAATTCTTTATTATTTTTTTTAACTCATTCTCTCTATTATACAAGTTTTGAACTTAAGTGCTTAAATTGATAAAGAGTAATTCAAACCATCAAACATTTCTTACAACATTTTTGTAGAGAACTCTTAGTAAGTTTTGAAATTACATTTTGCAAATTATAACATAACTTTAACCCCTTCTTATTTCAAAATTAATTTCATTATAAACTCAATTATCTCTCTACTTTATTTTAAATAAAAATATTATTTTCAATGTTAATTTTTTATAGCTAAACAACATAATGTTGAATTCCAATTACAAAAATTTTGAAAAATCAAGCTCTAAACTTCGAATTGAATTTTGAACATAGAGAACAATATTTTTATATCTTTTCATATCATGTATATATTTTTTTAGTTTAAATTTTAAATTAATTGATTGACAATCCGTTATTTTATCAAACAACACACGTCATATAAATATTTAAGTCAAAATACATTACAAAAGGAAAAAAAATAATATTTCAACAATTATAATTTTTTTCTTTTATTTTATAGGTATCATCGGTTCAATCCATCCAAATTCAAGTTCTTGTTTCAAATTTTAAATTTGATAGAAAACTAATATGAACGAATCTTAAATAGTTTAATAGGATTGTGTAATAAAATTGATAAAGAAAATTTGATATAATAAGGAACATATATGTCATTTTGAGATGTAAATACTATAATCACATATTTTTAATTATTTTTTATACATTTTAATATAACTAATATAAAATAAAATAAACGTATTACAATTAAGAAGGTGCATTAACATGTCAGATTATAAAAAGTAATATAAAATTTTGTATAAATTTGATTCCTAATTAGATTTTAGAAATGGTTATTTTTATATTATTAAGAGTATAATTAAATTAATTTATATATTATAAACTCTTTAATAAGGATTATCTTAAAAAAAAATCATAAAGAGAAATTTCAAAACCCCTTTTATTTAATAACCTTAAAATTATAATTTTAAGGTTTGAATTATAATTAAAATTATATATTGATTGTTTGAATTACTTATATCAATTCAAACACTGAGGTTTTGAACCTATAGAAAAAAAGAAAAAAGCAAATTCTAAAAATTATAAAAAGATATTTTAGAATATCATAGAGTAATATAAAAAATATATAGTTTTAAGACACAATTAATCTATCTAATATAGCTCAATTATTTAATAATATATTTTTATTAGTTTAATATATAAGATAAAATAATTTTAAGTATTATAAACTCTTTATCATAGATTTGAACAGTTTAAATAAGAGAAAGAGAAATAAGAAGATAAAGAGGTATTTTAAAATATCAAATTATATTTTGAATATATATATATATATATATATATATATATTAAATGACTCAAACATATTACATTAATTAAATATGTATTTTAAGAAAAATTATATTTTCGTGATTACTATAAAAAAGGTATTTCAAAAATATTATATTCAAAAACATTATATAAAATAAATCATGTAGTTGAATCATATAAATTACTTACGAGTTTACGAGTTTATTGTATACGAATTTTTATATGTATGTAAATCTGTATGTAAAATAATTACATATGAATTTTTGACCATTATATAAGATTTTGTCGTATGTAATTTTATTTTTTTGTAATGTATGATAAATCATGTAGTTACTTTTTATCATGAATTAATAGAGAAATAATATATTTATTTTGTTAATTGGTTGGATTGATTAATATAATAAAAATGTATTTATATATCTTTAATTTACTATATCAATTTGTAATATAGTATCATATTAAGACTATCAAAGTTTTTTAATTCCAACTTTACCATAATTAGTTGAGGATCTTTCAAATATTCCTTGAATTTAAGAGAAAAATAATAAAGAAAAACTTTTAATAAGGGAAAACAAAATGCGAAGTTTTCTTTGGAGTGACTTTCCTTACACGCTTTCTGAAGTTTACAACTTGAGAACGCTCTGACTCAGACGGAAATATAATTGGCTCAATTCTTAAGTTTTGATTATCATGTTGCATAACACCATCCTCTAGTATCATTTCTGCACTAAACTCTCTTTGTAGGACTTTGATTTTGTTGAAGCACTGAGATCTAACAATTCACATTATTTGAATAATAAATTAGTAGTTTGAAAATTGAGTAAAAAGTAAATTCAAAACATTAAATTTGAGTCTGTTGATAACTTCTTACCTTGCATGTAATGGAACAAAATCTATTATGCTTATCTTGTAAATGTTTTCCACATTTTCACAAACAGCACCCCTCTTTCTCTTTGGAGGTGTTACCACTTTGTCTTCATTGAATTTAGACTCACAGTGTAAATTATCAACCTTAGGTCTTTTAACTTGCTTAAATTCTTTGGATGAAGTTTGAGGTTTGAGATGCACAATCTTTTCATCTGGTAACATGTAAGTCTACAAAATCATGTCACCAATGTAAGAAAATTTTCATACTATTAGTTTATAACAACGCACCAATCACACTTAAGAAAATAAATGAAAATAAGTTTTATTCTCTCTAAATATTAAAATTACAAAAACGAAAAGAATAGATGAGTTCTAGTGTTTGCCTAGCCTAGTTCTAAATTCTTTTGATGCCTTCCCACCTATTAAAAGCTTATTTATTTATAATTTTTCTTCTCTATCTAAAAGATATAAAAGATAACTAACATATATGATATAAATCTAAATAATCTAACAAAATCTTAATATTAAAATAATTAATAATAAAATCCTATCTTAATTATTAAATAGTAACTACCAATTTAAATCTTATCTTAATTAATAAATAATAACTAACAATCAAATTTTATATTAATTAATAAATCTTAATTAATTTTTTTCTAAATTCTTATGAGACATAACATAGTTACTTTAATCTTTCAATTAGAAACTCAAATAAAAAAACAGTCAAGATATAGAGGTAATAAATGAGACAACAACTAAGAAACTAAATATATTCTAAATAAGAGAGAGAACCTGAATACTTGAGCAATCAAAATACTTCTGAAATGTGGAGTGACACACAACGTTCTGATAGAAATATTTATATACCTGAAACTTTTGATGTAGAGAATGAACTTTTATGTAGTGTTTACACAAGTCAACTTTGCAATCTATGCAGAACATATTTTTTCCATTGAACCTCTTGTCTTTGTGATCTTCACAACATTCAAAGTTACTCATGAAAAGGGCTCCAAGCCAATCCATTATCCTTCTATTTGGCAAAGGATTATGGATATGTCCCATCTGCAAAATTCATTCATTAACATAAAATGAACTAAAAAACAGTTATAATCTTAAAGTATCAAAACATAGACAATAATACAATTAAAAATATAACAAAAAAGTTACAAATCTATACTACACCAGATTTCAGTATCAAAATGTTGTGAAAATAACGCAAACTCTAAATTAATTTCACAATTTCTTGACTGAGACGGGACCTGAATTTTAAAAAAAGTTATAGTAACAAGTTTACAAATAAATAATACTTTTAGACAATATTTCACATTGATGTAAATTAATAAAGAAATAAATAATAAATGTGTCTAATTATAATATAAAGAAAAATAGTTAAAAGATTATAAGGTAAAAGATAATAAAGATAAACTTTACCCGTTCTTTTAATAAATTTCAAATCTACAAAATCAAAAGCTAAAAAAAATATATAATAAAAAGTTAAGATAAAAGATAAAGATTATCATAGATTTTATTGTTATAAAATAATTTACTTTATCAAGATTTATTTAACAGATAAGATTTTACCTTATCTTAAAAAATTAGATAAAATTTTACCTTAATGTTATGCTCTTTTACACTTTAGATGTTGAAGATGAACAATCAAATTTTATACTTAAATGAGTTAAATATATGAGAAAAAAAAACCTATTTCGCTTATTGCAATTGTTTTGTCTTTTGCATAATACATTATTTTTTAACATAAAATTTTAAAAGTTTAAACACGATATTAAGAAATTATTTATTCTTACGGAAGTCTTCAAAGGAATTGATAATGAAACGAGATTTTCAATGTAGGTGATAACAAGGAATGAATTCTCAAAGTCTTCAAATGAGTTGATAATGAAAAGAGATATTCAATCTATGTGATAATAAGGAATTTAATTCTCAAATAAAGGTTTTGGTAACTAATGTTGTACTTAGGGTTAAATGAAGGAGTGAATAAAAGAAGTAAGAGTTGTGAGGTTCTTATATAGTCTTTTATTTCTTCAATCAATAATATGATAAATTAAATCTTATAATATTGTTGGAACATAATATTACATTAGATTTATAATTAAAGATAATAAATTATTAGATTTTATCAATAGTGAATATCCATGAGATCATAACAACATATTATATATCGAAATTATATCATAAATATATTAAAATAAGTATGATAATAGGTATGAATATTTCCTTCATTTAATTTAATAATAACAAAAAACCAAGTAGTCACATATAAAAAAATTTAGAATTGATGATATTGATTAATTACTGTTATCGCAAAGGACCGGTTGACTCTAGCAACAATAATATCTTCTGTGGTGGCTCCTTGACTGCTCCTGAAAGTCGCTCCTTGGTTCTTCGAATGCTCCGAATTCCACCGTCCTGGGAGGGGGGTCCTACAGGCACTCCGACGCTCAAGTTAGAATTGTGTGGAGAGTGCAGGTGATTTAAGTGAGAGTTTAGAAGTACCTTGAATGAGGTAACTAGGCCTGTATTTATAGGTATTGTATTGGGCTTGAAAGGCTTTGAGCCCGCTCTGTTCTGTTATGATTTGATAACAGAATGATAATAGAAATCAGTTACAAGATATTTAGCTATGATTCATACTTACCTGCAATATTTCCGTTTCTGACACACTCCTACATGTCACGCACGTGCTCAATATAAAGTGGTTATTCAGAGCTACTAATTTGGTGACGGGTCCCGACCGAGGAGAGCTTTCGGTCGGTCAAGAGTTACCGGTCGATCGTATAGTACATAGGCCCCCTAGTCCTTGAGGGTACAAAATGGCCGAAAAGGATTTAGTTTGGTCGGCCGTATCATGCCTTCATATCAGAGTTATGTGAGCTGACCGAAATAGATTATGACGTTTCATTTCCCATGCTTTAGTTTCGTGCCTCTCGATGTTTGTGCGCGAAGTGATGGGCAAGTGAATTTGAGTCGCTGGTAGGAGATGGATCCTGTGCAGTAGATGTTGCTTCGTCACCCCGGGTTTTAGCTATAAATAACCCTTGAATCTCGGCATTCGCTGTCGTTTTCATTTCCTAAGCCAAGTAGCTCCGTCAAGTCTTCGGTCGTCCATCGCCATCCTTGAGGTAACCATGGCTTCCTACTCCTTACATTCTTATTCCACTTTTGGATCCTCTAGTAGTCGATCTGCTTCGACTGACCATAGGAATATTGTTGAGCAGGGGGTTAGTCCTATTGAGGGGTCATCGAGTAGTTCGTCTAACATGGGTAGCAGTTCTGCCGGTAGGGACGAGAGGGCGAGGTTAGATGAGCCTATGGCAGAAAATAGGAGGGTAGAGTCTCCGGCCTCCAGTCATAACGCGGAAGATGTTAACGAAGTTAGCACTTCCAATGATGACTGGGTGGTTCATCTCCCAGTACCAAACCACTGACGCCCTTAGGAGATTAATTGAAGTTCAGGATATAGTAGATTCATCTGTTCCCGACAATGTGTTCTCCCTGCATCGATGCTTGCCGACCGACTGAGTATTTGACAGTCGGGGCTCGTACCCAGCTGATTTCTTCTTTATGTATGCCCGAGTAATGAGGGATTCCTGCCTTTTGATTCCCTTTGATGAGTTCTGTTCGGACGTCCTACGCTTTTTAAATGTTGCGCCAACCCAACTGCACCCTAACGATTGGGCATATATTAGGTCGTTCCAATTTGTTTGCTCTGCTTTAGGCATTACACCTACCATTCCTTTATTTTTCTCCCACTATTTGACCCGGCCGGGTAAAAAGGTAGGATGGTTATCCCTTATCAGCCAATCCTGTAACTGTTTGTTTAAACCATACTCTTCTTCATACAAACATTTTAAGGATACCTTTGTTAAGATTTCTTATGGGGAGGCCGGCCGGGAGTATATTTTTAACGGGAAAGAGCCGAAGTTTCCCCTCTGTTGGACCAGATCCCCTGCTCACATTGCGTTCTGGCCGCAGTCGGGTTTATCGGCAAAGGATATCTCGGCACTTTCTGTGCTTGATATCCTTCTCAGGAGTATCCCTTCCCAAGATATTCTCAACACCTACCGGTGTGAAGATCCGACAAGCGCAGTGTTCGGTATGCTCTTGTTTTTGCTTTGCCTCGACGATTTCTAACTTTTTTTCTGCGTAGATATCCTTGTCGCCTGGACGCCTGCCATAAACAAAGTTTTCAAAGACTTGCTATCCTCTGTGCCAACAGTGGAGAGCAGCCAACAGGCTGCAAAAAACAAGGGAAAGTTCGTTCCCCGGACACCGGCGACTCCTGAGAGAGTTGAAATGCTAGCTGTAGTGCCTCCGCCACCTGCTGGTCAAGTTGGACCATCACGGAAAAAGAAATCAAAACGAGGCTCTGATCGGTCGTCCACCCAACGGTCGCCCAAACGTTTGAAGGAGGTGGCCACCGACCACGAGAAAAACTCCACCTTCGACTTCCTGAATAAAAATATTATGGTCGTCGACTGCGTGGTTATCGGGCTAAACGACTACGAGCAAAATCAGTTTGTTCCCTCCACTCACAAAGAACTAAGGAACGCTTTTCTGAAAGTGAACGTCCGTGCCCTTTTACTTAGCCGGGTTGCGGGGAAGGAGCTGCTAAAGGATGATTCGGGGCCGTGGAAGACTTGAAGAATCAATTGGCCGAAGCCTCGTCATCACTGAAGAGCGTTCAGACAGACTAGGCTAAACATTAACGTAGTATAATATATTCTACTTTATCTTTTTACAATGTTTAAAACATTAACTGAGTATAATATATTTTAAACAATCAATTTTATTATTTAATTTAACTATATAACTCGATAAAACTACGCATTATTAACTCAATTATATATCCAAAAGAGATATTAATTTTAATTAGAATTAAATATATGGTAAAATATTATGTAATCAATTTTGTTGAAGATGAGATAATACAATTGAAAATTTAATAGTAAAAGATAACTCGATAAATTTTATTTTTAAATGGTTTATCCACAATTGATAATAATATTTCTTGATAACTATTTGACATATAAAATAGATTAAGTTTACTCTAAAGCTTTCCAACTAAACTAAATAAATTTTATTAAATTAAAAAAACTTATTTTATTTTTTAACAACTTCATTCTAGTTATAATTATTTTAAGTTGATCCTGTGATTGAGTAATTTAAAAGAAAAATAAAAAAATCAAATCACATAAGGTGTTCCTAAATTTAGTTAGGTTGAATTTATACATTATTTATATTAAATCTAATTTCCAACTCAATTTACTCTAATAAAATTACATTGATCAAGTTAATTAAATAAAGATTTTGAAATTTTTTCTCAAAAAGTAAAATTTTCAAGTATCAATTTAATTAAAATGTAATATAAATTTTACAAAATTTAATCAAGACTTTAAATGAGTTAATAAGTAATAGCAAGTTTGTCTAAATTAATTTAAGAACATTGAAAAAATATAACGCAGTTGTTTCTTCACGATACAAAAATGCTTCATGCATTTAACAAATTTTTAATATTTCAATAATGTCCTTGTTAGTTTTATTTTAAAATTTATGTATTAAACAATTTTTTTTTTCACAATTGCAGAAATATCTTTGTTATATTTTAGTTATTTTTTAACAATAATAAAAAGAATGTTGGATGCTATTAAGATATTAAAAATTCAGTTTAACACATTATTTTCAAATATTTAGTTTTGTAATAACTAATTCAATGTTTTGAAAAAACACATAAATATTTTTTTAATATTTATTAGATTTTTTTTATTATTTATCAATTGTTAATATTTATCAAGAAAGAGAAAAATTAATAACTTTTTAATTGATTGCACTTATTTTTGTAAGTGACTTAGTATGAGATAGAAAAAAATATTTAAAAAATAAATTTTAAAATAAAAATAATAAAGACATTACTAACATAATAAAAATTTGTTAAATAAATTTTAAAATAAAAATAATAAAGACATTATTAACATAATAAAAATTTGTTAAATGCAGAAAATATTTGTATGGTACAACTAGCAACTGCCAAAATATAATACAACGTGTCCATAATAAATTTTGGATTAAGTCTTATATTATTCATATTAAACTAACCACTCATCCTATAAAAAAAATTGGTTTGAGTTAAATTGATTTGACATGATGGTAAATAAAATTCAAGTCAATCTAATTGAATTAAATTATATCAAATTAAGCAATTAATAATCCGATTCGCTAAACATCCATATTATCGTGTATTAAAAAAATACTTCAATATATCTTTTCTTATAATCAATAAGTTAACATAAATTTGTAATATATTTACAAATAATATTTATAGAAGGATTATAAATTTACTTTTTATTATAGATGATATTTATTTTGTTAATGAGTGGGACTGATTAATGTAATTTGAAGGGAATGAAGTAATTAAGTTTGGTAGTAGAATTGGGTGTACAGTTGGCATGAGTTGTTAATTAAATTCCAATGACAAAAGTTTTTTAAAAAAACCTCTAAACCTCTGAACTGAATCTTGAACATTAGATAAAAATGTTTTTATGTCTTCTAATTTCATCTTGTGCATACATGTAATTTTAGTTTAAATTTTGTTTTAATTGATTGAAAATGCATTAATTAATCAAGCGATACATGTAATATAAATATTCAAGATAAAATAGATTATAAAGGAGAACAATTAATATTTCAATAATTATAATTTTTTAATTTAAGTTTTTAGGTACCATTAGTTCAATCCACCCAAATTCAGATTATTTTAAATTTTAAATTTGATAAAAAAAATTATATTTATTTTGTTAATTAGTTGGGTTGATTAATATAATAAAAATGTATTTATATATCTTTAATTTACTATATCAATTTGTAATATAGTATGGTATTAAGAATATCAAAGTTTTTTAATTTCAACCTTGCCATAATTAGTTAAGGTTCTTACAAATATTTCTTGAATTTAAAAAAAGTAAAGAAAGAAAAACTTTTAATAAGGGAAAACAAAATGTGAAGTTTTCCTTGAAGTGACCTTTCTTGCGTGCTTTCTGAAATTTACAACTTCAAAGCACTCTGACTCAGACACAAATATAGTTGGCTCAATTCTTGAATTTTGATTATCATGTTGCATAATACCATCCTCTAGTATCATTTGTGCACTAAATTTGAGTTTGTTGATAACTTCTTACCTTGCATGTAATGGAACAAAATCTATTATGCTTATCTTGTAAATGCTTTCCACATTTTTCACAAACAGCACCCCTCTTTCTCTTTGGAGGTGTTACTA